>Ga0209562_1000284_pt1 | contig 19194 bp, 10 predicted proteins | sample WorMetvacBELIZE2_FD_187399 | JGI IMG/M metagenome (GOLD analysis project Ga0209562, IMG submission 187399) | Marine gutless worms symbiont microbial communities from Max Planck institute for Marine Microbiology, Germany - Olavius vacuus BELIZE.2... | ecosystem: Host-associated > Annelida >... | reverse complement strand
GTGCTGGGAATCGTTCGCTGCAGCATTCACTAGACAATTAACGCCATCGATAGGCAGCCGCGGAGTTCGCACGACTGTCAACTGGCGGTTGACGTCGATCGGTCGCAAGCAAACTGACGATCGGCCGCGAATTCCGGGCGTCTCCGGACGATCGGTGCGAGAAAAGTGCTGTGGGCGACCACGCCCATGGCCATGGCAGATTGTCCGACTGACACACCCTTCAACGTAACAACGCCATGTCGACGACACAGTCGATTCTTAAGGACGGACAACGTCCTAGACTGGGATACCGTACTGCACAAGCACTGCGCGACTGCATCAGCCGTCATCTCGAGCTGCTGAGGTGAACTGGTGCTTCGGCATGCAGCACTATGACCAACACGAGATAAAATTTGATAATAGCAGATATAGGCCTAAGAGTTAACAGCACTGGTAGTTTTCGTAATACCGTAATATCTGATATCCGTGCTGAGTTAAGAAGGTATTGTTTAAATTTTCCTTTTGTCAGCGTGTCAGTCTGCAAAAAGACATGTTTAACTAAAAAGTTATTTCGTTATGTAAGATGATAGAATGTCTGGCATATTAATACAGCTCGGTCTTCCAACAGCCGACACTATTGTACATAATTCTCATGTTCTGTTTGCCAGTCATTGCTTGATCGCTGTCATGCAATCACTATGTATTGAACGCTCGGTCGATTATCGTAAGAACGTGCACTATAAATTTTTTTATATCTATCTATCTTATCAGATCGTTCAGTGGTTTGCAAACATTGCTGCGTGGTAATTTTATTTTCTGTGGCCTTCTTCTCTCTTTTAGCGTGTTTTAGTATGTTCTTCAGCTTTTACTGTTCTATGGACTTTGGTCTGAAATAAACGTGCATAATGATGATGATATGCGTGGCTATCAGTTCTGTCCACGCCAAAAAAACGAAAAACTACCTATCAGAAACTCATGTAACTTGGTACAAATAGGCCTATGCGCTATGGTGAACCCTAGCGGTGACGTTTGACCCTGGAAGTTATTTTACTATAATCGGCACGAGCGGACATTCTTCATGAGAATTATCGACTCGCCACGCAGCAAACACTGTCACGGCGTGCGAGACCACATCTCTCATACAAGGTAGCAGTGGCGCGTGCACGTTTATGCTCACGTAAGTAAGTACGTAAGCTTCTAAGACGCACGCAAGCAAATTAGTCACAATGCGCCGTGATCAACTATAGCCTAAACGTAATGTGCTTTCAGTGCAAGCTTGAAATGTCGGTATAGTTCATGTCACGCCGCAAATGTGATGGCAAGGCGTTCCACACCAGAGGGCCAACAGCAGACTATTGTAGTACACTATTCGAGTGTATAGGTTTCCTACTAGCCAACTGTTACTGCTGTTTAGCGGCAAGACAGTGTGTGCGTAATGTGATTGTGACGATCCGAATGACCAGAAAATGAACTGAGACCATCAGTGATTCCCAGTGACGGTACATAAGGTCATGTGTTAGCTCATGCAATGGATTATAGTCGATTGTAACCGACTGCCTGAGTTGCAAGGTTTTTGACATATCGAGCATTCTGTGACAAGTAACAAATGATGATAAATGCCTTTTACTGGCAGTATGGGTCACTAGAAACCGACATATCGGCTACTTCTGCTTCTCATTAGTAGTCAAGTGTATCATGATGTCATGAATTAAATCTAGAACAAGATTTTGCATTTTGCACTATGATTAAATATATTCCCAACAGGAACGATAAATTGCCAGCAATAAGTGAGAACTGTTTCTTGGTAGCCCGAAAGCAGAGGAAGAAGTGTTAATGCGGAAAAGAAACCGTCAGATAAGTTACAATTAGACATTTGACATTTTCACAATACAGTACAGGATGACTGCTGCCATCTCAACAACTGTGTCGAAATACGACAGTGCCGTGCAGCTACATGGACAGAGATGTAACGAAACACGGCTGTTGCGACACAACTTTAACAAGACGTCATCAATCATACATTACAGTTATGTCCAGCAGCAGCAGCAGCAGCAGCAGCAGTGACACAGACGGTCATCATGGACTGTGTAACAGAAAATGTTTCATGCACAGACAATATAACAGCCCACGCAAATGTGCAATAAATTTACTGACCGAGGTAGATAACTGATTTTCAATACCGAGATCATGCCCCACTGTAATTAGTTTAATATTATCAACAAATGCATAATCCACATTCTACATTGACTACTCTATGTACAAAAGGAAAGTTTGCAAAAACGTTCACGGCAGTTTTGAATACCCGGTTAACTTCAAAAACCAAGTACCACCTTCCAATGATGCCACCTACAGACCCAAAACGGGGAGCATGAACAGCAGGACCCTGGCCTGTCTCCAGCACTGATCAATAGCTTGGAGTGATATGACTTTCTAGCCAGTGCGCTGACCCGGGATATCCTCCAGCTATATGAGGAGGACCTCTCTGCAGGCAAGCACTCAATCATTAATAGAGAGTATCACAGGTGGAAGACAATGCACACAACTGGCTGGAGTGCGGAGACTACAAACTTGTGAAATAAAGCATGTACGAGACTCTTTTCACAGACAAGTTACAAAACACTGAAAACGGTTCCACTTCACTATTTTGAGAGTATGAAAATTCCGAACTGAACTTCTCTGCTGAAAATTTCATGCTGACATCATTTAGAGGTTATATATAAACACTAAATGTGCCACAAACAGCAACTGCAGTTGTTTGACTTTAAACAGCACAAATTTTCATCATATTCTTAAGTGCAATTACTAATAGTTTGCACAGAAGCCAGTAGCCAGCTGCACATTGAAGGTAAATAATTTCCTATGAGAGGATAAATGTTCAATTTACTTCAAGGATGTGATGTAATAAACATCTAAAATATTCAATATAGCAGGCCACACAAAGTCACAGAAACCTTATCAGATATAAAATAAACCTTAAAAATTATGCGATAAAAATAACTGATGAAGAAAATACTTTGCAGGTTAACTGACTAAGCAGTGCTATCACCAACAAATTTCCATACATGAGAGATAAAATTTCCACAGGACAGCACGGACTGGTACGTGTATTTATGAAACACCAAAGATTTACCAAATGTCTCCAGTTCTTACTACAATACACATCACTGCCAGTTTAGGCTGTAGACTGTTCCATGGACACAAATGTACTGACCTACACTGCAGAGGATCAATGCAGGAACCATAACTGTTTTGTCAGTGAAGACTTTTACATTTATATTTTGCATAACCATACAATACGACTGATTCATACAGAGAGACACGATGCATCAGTCACAGTGAAATAATTCACCACAGCCAGGTTACAGTTTAGCAACACCAGAGGACTGCCAATTGGCAAACATGTCCCGAGTTTCTACCAGCATAGATTGTCAGGACCAGCATAACTGACAGCCCGGAAAAACTCGATTCTGAAATGACCTTTTGTGTCGAACGGGATGTTAAAAAACCCTCTCACTTCCTCACTGGTCAACTACACGAGTAAATCCGTTTCTTCATTTCCACATTCAACTATAAATTTTAATTCATCAAATGATCAAAACAAGCCATACTCCGCTAACTGAGAAAGCAGCACTAAAGACTTGGATGGACTACAGTAGTCCTGCATAATATTGCACAATACAACTTGCCGAACACTAGAGTCCACTGTACTCTCTAATCATCAGATCAATGCACGTGTAGACAACAGGAGCAGATCAAGTGCAACAGAGATGTGTGCAGTTTGTTGTAATGGCATATAACTTACCACACAAACATATCAGCCCGCAACTGAACAGGCAGACAAGTATACACTTTCTACAACGAACAACGGTTGGTGCAAAACGTCCAGCTGCCCTTATTGTACAGATCGGCTCGTTATCGTTCAATTAAATACGCTGTACACGATCGGCGGCAGCCGACCAACACAGTAATTGCACATCAGATGCGACGACTGACGGCATAACAAAAATACGCAACATCTGAATTAATGGACACCTTTGCACATGCCATTCGTACAACAATACTGCCCACCCGAACAACATACGCTGCATCTCGAAAAAGCCGGACCCATACTGCATTTCAAAGGACTTGAACAGATCTAGCCAATATCAATCATTTCTGGTACAAAGTATAACAATTTAATCTTCATTCAATTACACTTGTTATTATGTGAAATGCATCAAATGTACCGAATACAGAAAACCATCTAAGATACTGGCATGGCAACCAGGCTAGAATATAACAGATGACAGATTTTCTGAGCTTAGAAGAAATAACTCCACAGCCATCAGCTGCCAAGTTCGGTTATCACAATACTGTTTTGTTCAGCCTACGGAACATGATTTGGCACTTTTGTGACTGTTTAGATCAATATAAATTTACCTACTTATTTACTTATTACACCTTGGATAAAATGTAACAAAAATACAATATTGCAAATCACAAAAAAAAACACTTTTAAAATTTTAAAATCAAAGCAAAAATACAGTACTCGGTAGTCCTTTCTTTCAGATGGCAGATACCCACTCAGACCCAGGCCTGTGTTGTTTGAGCATACTACGATGTCAACATATCCTGCAGGACATGGCATCTAGACAGCTCCAGTACGAACCTCAGTCCAGGCCAGCCTCAATGACATTTAAATGCCACTAATCAACTGTCACAGATCATTAAAAGACACTGCCGAACGTTCTTGCTTGTCATAAAAATTAATTTCAAGGTATGCACATTAGGCATATGGAACCAAATTAACTGGCTGGATAAGGACTTCAGACTGCAGAGGTGCAACTTTTCAACTCCAACATGCACCACATTATTTCACCGGAACAGACAACTAGGTGTAGTCAAGTGAAGATAAAATGATTATTCTTTGTACCAAAAATTATTGATATTCCATGAGCATTATTGAAGTTAATTAGAAAACGTTAACGGGTATCCAGTTTTCTTGAGACACAGTGTACAATAACAGTATCACGTACATGACTCTAATTCACAGTCGCCTAACTGAACAAGAACGGCACGTGGTAGAAATATGACAGTACAATAAAATTCTGCCACAAACTGTGTCATCTGTACATTGTACACGTCATCTATTAATTAATAGCAAACTACCAACACAGCTCTCACTGTACTAGAGTCACGAATTTACCTTGACGAAGTATCAACAAAACATGTCACAGGATATCTACCACACAATGACGGTACAATACATTCGCGCTGTTAAACAACCAATCAACAGCATGAAATGTTCGTTACAAGACAGTTTGCAAACTTGTCACGATCAGACCACAACAGTTCATCAGAATCACTCAACTGTTTACATGACACATGGCACGTATAGTATACCAAATGAACAAAAAAACAATGCCATAAAATCATGTCAGCATTTCCTATACCTCGTACAACGGCGGCAATGACAAGCAACAGAAATTGAAAGTTTATGCGGACAATGCTGAAAGTCGCAACCTGTAGATACTGCAACAGTAAGTGACAGGATAGGCATACAATAACTAAAACCTTGTGACTGCAGTGTAGTGTCAACTTACTGAAGTCCAGCAATACGAATGTAAGCCATAAATGCAATAAAGACATCTTCAGTTCAACTAAACTGAACTGCAAACCCAGTTTTCAATCAGCATTCAGTACTGATCAAGTTTCTTCAAACACTAACAAAATCATGGACTCAGGCACTCAAATGAACGAGTGCTCTCGAAAATTCAATCAAAAACACTGTCATTAAAAAACTTGCAGAGAAAAATTATGAAGTGCAACTTATGCTGAAAAGCAGTGATTCTTGGCCACAGGTATCTGCACCCCGGGCTGTTGGACGAGGTCAAAGGAGGTGCAAAAGGGGTAGAGATGTGACGAAGTTCAAATCTGACAACATTCAAACTTTGAATGTATTAAACAGATTCGAAATTTGACGAATGTTTTAAGTGCTTTGTTGTTGTCAAAGCGAATTTGTACGAAAAAAAAATCTTTGTTCTACTGATTTCATACTGCATAGAGAGAGAGTGCAGATTAGTGTGTCTTTTTCCTCAAATTCAACCTACCACACAAACTACAGTTATTGAATGTGCAACATAATTTTTGCTCAGTAATGTGTTACACTGTACTAATCTGAAGACTGATTTTATTGACATTAGGAAATAACATATTGTTACGATAATTTAATTGATCTAAACCAGTGCATTACATTACGAATGATAAAGTAAATGCCTCTATTCGCATTCGACGAATGCGAATTTTGACCAGCTTTGTCACATCACTAAAAAGGTGGTCTTACACATGAGGCATCTGTTATGGAGTCAATCAATATATCAATTAAATTACTGTACCAAGCAGTATGGGATAGCAGTTTTTATTGCAAAAGTAACTGATGGTAAACTGCACCACTACTCCATCAATTGTTCAACATATGTTTAGTCTCCGGTGAACACATAGCTCACACTGATCTTCAAGGGTTTCACTGATCGATTAAAGGGATGCAGAAACCAAACTAGTGCTCAAGAACCACTGCTTTAAAATGATCACCAGCCATCGTTTATTAATATGAAAAACTACAGTGTATCTAATGTTCCATCCGGGCTGCCGATATGAAACGTCGCTGCCAGTCAATGAAGAAGTCTATATTATTTGCTATACAGTCGCGGTGATGCACGGCACAGCGTGCGCATGAGTCGGAAATTACATTTTATTTTCAGTAATGAATCAACAGATCAAAGTTTTTCGTTGGACGGCACCCAAACAACTGGACCAACTTGAACGCGAATAACTTCTTTGACTTTGGCATATATGTCGTCAGGTGTGTCACCCTGAACAATAGCTGAAACAGAACAACACATACTGCACTTAACAACTTCACCATCAACATCTCAATACATATGATGTGACTACATAACAATTATTATAACTAACTACATTAGTCATGACTGCAAATTTCTAATGATCTCTACATCTCTTTGCATAAATCTAAGCCTAGTACTTTCAGTTTCTGTTTAAGCAGCATACTTCTACGTTACTCCACATTATGCTGGGTTTCCACTGTAAGCACTATACTGGTACCACAAACAGAAGAAACTCTACAACTGGGCAATAGGCACTCTGTGTGACCAGTCCAGCTGCATGAATCGTCTCTGCATATTTGAACACCAACATCAACTACCACTGGCTACTTTCAAAACCGGCTCAAGACTTATGTTGCCGGCGTTGCTTCTGCCTATCTCCCTCTCTCTCCCATGCCCCCTGCTGCAGTCACATGAGTGATGCATAGGCGGAAGGATGACATGCCTTCGCAGCTCCAGTGCGCGGTATACGATGGTGCGGGCTGTACAGATTTTTGTGTAATGAAAATCCGATTCTGTGTGGGGTATAGGCGTGTGCGGGTTATATGCGTATGCGGGGTATATGCGCGAAAATACGGTACATGACAAACAGTACCGTAACAGTTTAACAAAGTACGAGTACAGGACATTGTACAGCACCCTTAAATCGACAGTCGTGAAGTTACTTACAGTGCCTTATAAACTGTCATATTACCAGTACTATTACCATTATAAATGGAAAGTTATAAAACTGTGGGACTGCTGAAGGATAAGTTATTTTACAGCCTCGATGCATTCCTATGTCGGATCTGATGTAAATGCACTGAAGCACACTGCTTGCACAAATCCACACGAATGAAACAGCTGTGACAACACAGAAAGACGTTTGCACTTCACAGACCAGTAAAACTTTGCGCAAATTCTTGCTCCTGTTTCAACGTCTTCTCGTACAACATGCGAGCCTGGTCGGCCGTCATCCGCTTGTTCCACTCCCTGAACACAGTTAGCTTCAGAATACAATGCTGTCACAGTTTTCATCACTGCAAATGAACAGCTATACAATGAACAGAAGTTGGCAAAATAAGAACAACTGGACCTTGATAACCTAAACAATCCCACAGCACATTCACAAACTGTCAAGCTATTTTAAATTCAATTTTTTAAAATCTTATTTGACTGATCTGAATCAACACAGACACTGTCTACATGAGGACTGAGGAGCTTATGTTGACTAATAAAGCATAATCACTTTCTATTAACTTTCCGCTAAATATTTCTAATTTTCTTCAGTTTATTTCACAGGCTTGTAACCTGCACTACAAATACATATGAGACATGTCCAACTAGTAGCCGAAGCTTTTTACGTTTGGCTAGCTTCTACTAGTTAGACGGAGTGACCTATTTACTACAGTAGCAAGTAGGTCACTAACAATTTTTTGTCATCAGTAGTCATAAACTGTTAACTCTCAATACTGATGCAAAAATATGTGCAAATAAATAAAATATTTGATCTTTTATCCATATTTTCCACTAAATAAGACTAAATAACACCAAACAAAAAGTTGCAAGCCAAACGTAGGCAAGAATTTTTCGGCTCGCAAAGTCTACGCATGGCTATGCTAGCCGTCTTAGTTAGACAGTTTGGCTACGCAAGCCGAAGCAAGCCGGCTAGCTTCGGCTACTAGTTAGACACGTCTCTGATGATACAATACAGAATGCCAGCACTCTTGTAGCTTAATTGCAGTTTCAAATTACATTAAACTGTCTCTGGATGTCAAGAATAGCAATCAGAATCATATCTATCCAAAAAAACACTGGATGGAAACAAAGTGTACTAACATTATGGATTCAATATGGCGTGGTCTGATAAAGATGGCGATGGGATGCAGACCAACAAGCTGCAGGCGTTTTATTGCATTTCCACTGACGTCAAGCAGACAGTGCTTGCCCTGTCAGATGCATACAGACAGCATATCTTACAAATTGCCTGTCCAAAACCACAGAATACTACATAGAAAACGAGTAGTACTGATGAATGTAAATGATAACCACATCAATGAAAAGTCAGAAAAGATCGAACATTAAAAGTTCTGGGCCAAAAAAATGACAATAACTAAAACTTTGTCGATGTAAATAACATCGTAAATAGAGAAAAAGAAGTGCAAAACACAACATCAACATGTACAATAAATGTGCTCATTTGCTTTTCCACCTGATGTCAAAGCCAGCAATTGTTAGGTACTTTTGTCATGCAGTATTTCAGCACTTTTCTTCTCCAGCTACTGAACACCGAGGTTCTGGCAGTTAAATGTGCAATGTGCATATAAGCGATATACTAGAAGCCGTAATGACATAAGTGCCATGCCAACATACGAAAATGAAAAATGATCCAATAGTCAAGGAGCCAACTAAGCCACAGCAAAGTGGGGGGACCGGGACAGCCCATGTGGGTGTCAAAGGTGCAAACCCGCTTAAAGCTGGATCGAATGTGCAGCTGGCCTAAAAAACTGCATGTCTTACATTAAAATTATATACAATTCATGTCCAACTCCAAATATAATAAATTCAAGTGCACAGGCTAAAAGCTGAATGCCATGCAATGTTACCAATCCCCAGTGTTGTCAAGTAACGAAGTAGATCTACTTCGTTACTCTACTTACGCACATTATACAGCGTGAGCATTAGCTGTAGCTGCATTTACCGGAGTAGTTAGTTGTCTGTTTATTGTGATAATGGCAAATGCATAAAGAAACGCTGATTTATCGCCACCAATTTTTTGGCCCTTGCGGACAGGGTGTGATTTAATGCTAGAATCAGTTATTTATTTTTAGTCTTGCATAAGCGTAACGTTTGAATCTACTTTCTACTTCTACTTACTCAAGTAGATTTTTTAAAACTACTTTCTACATTCTAGACAGCAGAATATTTTCACACTATTTCTACTTTGTAAAACGTAGAATTTTCGGCATGTACTTCTACTTTCTTGAAAGTAGCAAAGTCAACACTGCCAATCCCATTCTGACATGGACATTACATTGGCAAACACTACAGTAAGTATGGTTATCATACACACTACTCTTCCTAATGACAGGATATTTAATTTCGTAACCCCGAGTCCCGGATGACATTTCTGCAGCACCTTCTACCTTTCCTTTTTAGGCCAATCCTCAATGTCAAATACTGAATCATTACATGTTGCAGCTGGTATTAACAAACACACATTACAACGGCCACCATGAAACCCAACCTACTTAAACTTAGAAGAGTGTCGTGAGGCAGCCCATAACATACATCATATACGGGGAATGATGTAGGTTTCCTACATGATGTCCAGTGACACCAACATATACACACTGACTATGCTTAAAAGCAATTTGCAGAGCAAACCAACCGTGTTATTTTAGTGTGTTATTTCAATAACTCACAAACAAAGGTACTATTGTGTGTGAGTGAACAATCAAACTTTAGCAAAAGTTTGTAAATCCTACTAGAAAGAGGTGGAAAAGCAGGAGAATTTAATCAAAAGCCAGAATGCTGGCAGCTCCGAAATTAATTCTTCTAGAACAGGAAGATTTAGTTACAGTCAGATAAAACTAAAATTCGCTAAAACATGTAAAGAAAAAACTAATAATAACTGTAACTCAAACTGTGCACAAAATTAAGACACCATTACCTCAAACACACTCTTAACTGCAAATTTCTTCAAACTACAGACCTTTTCAGCAACTTCTCTGACGGACTGAACACTTGTACCATAGAGATTGTCATTATATTGACCGGCTTCAATAAATAAGGACGTATGCATATCACGTTCCATTTGTTCACGAGACGTCACAAAATGATAATCTCGGCCGTCGACCTCATTGTCTTTCCGTGGCCTCGTTGTATCTGCCGTCAACAACCATTAATGCTTGCAGATTCCATCAGTAAACAACAGTACATTGTCAACTATCAAAGTCATGTAACAGAATTATACGTTACCTAGAAATATATTACATTATATTACGTGGTCAACAGGATTTTATGCATATATATGATGAATGTAATGCCTGAGTGGTGAATAAACTTCATCATTAATATGAACTATACACTGCTAGCCTACGGTCTGATGTTGTCTTTGAGATTATGGACACATAATTCCATTAATGTTGCAGAGTAGGCTAACTAATGAGTTTGGATTATTATGATATATTATAAAATTCAGCTTGCTAACAGAGCTAGTTTACAGCATAACAAAGTAAATGACGATTAGCGCTTTCTACAGCCAAAATATTTCTAACAGGTGTGACAATATTGTCCTTGCATTCTGTTCTTTAAAAACACATGCCAAACTCTGGAAAGTACTACAGATGTATAAACGTTGAACTTTACGACGATGTCAATTTGTTACACAACACGTCATATTTCTTGTCATTATCAAAAATGAACTGTACAAACTAAACAATGGCACTAAATGACCAATTTTTCCCGAGTTATCTGCCCTCGTAGATTACACTTTGTCAAGTACAAAGATGAAAAACGACATAGCATCATTAAAGTTTATACAGCAAAACAGTATGCAAATAAAATGGAACAATATTTAAATGCACCAGAAAAGAGACATTATGTTTTATTGCAGAATAAACTGTACCATTAAACATATTACTGTCAGTAGTTGACAATATTAACAACAACAGCAGTACATACGAGGAACACAGCTGGCAAAGCGTTCTGGAAATTCGGCAACCAGGTCGTCACTAATCCGATCTTTTAACGGCCCCAGAATGATGATAGGCCGGGCATATCTCACTGACAACATACAACATTCAACAATCAGCTTTTCACGTAAGCTATCTTAAATGACCATTCAGCTTTAATAACTAAATACTGAAATAACGGAATGCATGAAACTAAAAAATGATCAGTATGACAATTTTATCATATACACTGTAATACATAAAACATAGTAGTCTACATTTGACTATAGCTCACTCAAATCTTAACTATTTTTTTAATTTTTTTATCATTATAATTATTTAATGTTACAACACCAACTTAACAACTAATTTTTAAGCAATTAAATTTAATTTTTATGTATTTTTTATGTATGCTTGCCTTAAATTTCACAATCGACACTGATTGTATAAACATACGTCAGCAAAGATGGAAATCAACATGTCAACCACATGCCATAATCACCTTGGCCTGTCTTTTTAACAACTGGTCTATTGCCCTGATCCGGCAATCTAACAGAATGTGCTTCGCACAATACCTTTGGTCTTTTTATAACATCAGCACACTAACAAGTCAACTAAATTAAGGTTCAGATTACTTATTACTCGGAATCATTATATATGCAAGTTATAAAATTTAAAAGCAGTCTGGTCTTTGGCCCATCCTGTATATACACAAAACTAAACTGTCCTGGATAGCATTTCACTATACCAAGCAGGTAACCAGCAGAACTCACATTCCTGTGTGATGACAGGCTCGTAAGACAGAATGTTTTCTTCGGCAGCTGCTGCTAGTATTAAAACAACAGCATCCACAAATTATCAAATAGTTTTTTTGAAAGTCAGAAACCTCCGCTTAATGGAATCAGTTTACAGACATGTAGTGTACAACTGGCAAGTTACTTGTAATAAAATATGTATGTACCTCTAGCTTCACCCAAGACAGGGATACTCTAATTTATAACAAGCAAACAACCGATCGAAACTTTAAGGATGGTCGTATCAGAAGATAAATAATACGTAAGTCCAAATTCTCCAGACTTTCATTCAAATTCTCTATTCTCATGCAAAACATTCCAGTTTAAATCATATTCACTAAAATGAATCTAAGGTCTAATCAAAATTCACAGAAACACTTGTCATTATGTAACTATTCACTTTATACTCATCTCGTTCCATTTTACATGTTAAATGGACTGTAGCAGAACAAGTTCAGTGGAGTTTTTAACAACCATTGAAAGATGAGTGTTACTTAGCACTGAGTACTGTAACACTCATGCAACTGTCCCACTTTACCAACTTAACCATAGCCTTAATACTACATAACACTCCTTTAACACATGAATGTATACAGCAAATAGATTTTCAAACTCAGGAGCAAAAACATTTAAACAAACTAGAGCACTGACACACTGTAAGTAATACACCATAACTAAGCCAGACAGAAGGTAACGGTAAACCACAGTTGGTATGCCTTCGCTGGAAAACGTTTCTGTGACCCTGACCATTGCAACCACGACCTTAAATACTAATCACTTAGTGGCACGACTGTAGGAAATATTCGTGTAAGTTTTGGTTCAAATACCTGTGGTGATTCAGGCACTATTAAATTCACAGGATTTCTATGACACGCAATGACAACCTGACTACTTAATGACAATGTGATTTTCGTTTTGACTTATTTTTTAGCTTCAGTTTTAGTTTTCCAATTATATTTTAGTTTTCGTTTCGTTTTCATCACTTTTTTCATCTTAGTTTCAATTTTAGTTTTGCCAATTATTTTTTAGTTTTAGTTTCATTTTAGCTCTGCAGTATTTTTTTGTGTTAGTTTTAGTTTTGCCAGTTATTTGTAATGTTTAGTTTTAGCATCTTGTGGCAATTGCAACGTTACTAAAGCCCACGTAGATATCAAGGCAGGCAGTAGAAGTGGCAGCGAAAGTTCTCACCTTTACTTACAGGACTTACAGCGTGATCTTTGTTTTGATTTATTTTTTAGTTTTAGTTTTGTTTTAGTTTTCGTTAACAAACTTTGTTATTTTTTCGTTTTACACCACCTTCATTTTCATTAACGAAAATCACACTGCTTAATGCCTGTGGCACCTAACAGGTAGCAGAGGCATAATAAATACATTAGTTTCTCTGTGTAACAGCAAAACAACCAAATAACCACTCACATAATGACATGTTCATACATACAAACATTAAATTAACTAATATGTACTATTATTTATTAGCAAATGACACGTAGATGACTGAAAAGTAGACACGTACGAACCTTTACTAACTTCAGCTGTTAACGCATTTTCACTCTTGCTTCGCTCTTTGCTTTTAGTAAAGAGCAGTCTTCTGCTGAACAAATGATGGCGCTTCTTTTTATCGACAGACAAAGCCTGCAATGCAGTATATGGAATGTAAAATCACCATGACACATAAATGCAAAATATATTTCTGCTTTCCGTCTGTCATTTCACGGTTTGTTCTGTCTGTTTTTCCACGTACTATAGGCCATGTTGACTGATTTAAATACTTTAATGTGTGCACATATGTATGTACGTATGTATGCACATACATACATAAGAACAATCGAACATGCTTGGTCAAGAGATCACGTAACCAGTTTGGTGACCACTGTTTTGCCACCGCCGGGCCAACGATGTGGAACAGTCTGCCTGAACAGCTTCGGCAACCGGACATCACCGTCGGAAAATTCAAACGACCGTTGAAAATGTTTATACTTGGTTAGTTGGGCAGCTGTGCCCTGGTGTCTGAACATTAAGGGCGCTGACTAGAAATCTTCTTACTTACTTACTTACTTATGCATGCATGTATAAACCACTCTAAAAGCAACTATCACTCGTCAGCAAAACAGCTGCATCTTCAGCTACCCACAGCACTTCAAGAGGGCAAGTTCAGAATCATGTGGGTGGAGAGATATGGTTGCCAGAGATGCAGTCCAGAAACAATGGAGTTTCACATGCTGTGACAATGGATCATCAAAGTTGTCAATAGTTTCATTAGTTGGAAGTGAATATGCCGTCGCACGGGCAGCCAAGGAAGTTCTTAGATGACAGGCGTGATGTGTTCATGCTGCTCAGTACCAGTAACAAGGCATACATACATACGTCAATAGCACAGCCAGCTTCATCAACAACTCTTAACTCACGAAGCATAGCCAGATTTACAGCTCAGTGATACGAGAAGAAAAGTAAGCTTACACTGGTACTGTCTGCATCTTTGCCTTGAAACTTCACAGTTCTGGCTCGCGACCGTTCCTTCCGCTCAATTCTGTTACACACAAAATACACACACACCATTAACTGTGCATATAGCATGTATTAACAGCGTTAAGAAAGCATGGAAAGTAAACATTGTAGTGACTCATTAGGCATCAGATGGGATCAGCAGTCACAATGCATTCCCTGCGATTTCTCGGCTAATTTCAAATACCAAGCTCCTGCTTAATCGCGGAAACCAACGATGCCACTGCTGACTAAATCCAATTAAAATCACGCTCAATTTGTCAAGAATGCTGGACTGACAGCATTCTAGATGGTGATCTGGCCTTGCACACGTGCTCAGTCACACACTGTAGTAGGTGGAAGACAATGTTAACAACTGAATGGAGACCACAGCTCTCGCAAAATACAACATTAAATATCACTGAAATGAAACCCACAAGCTGTGGTAGCCCGTATACCTTTTCTTGCTGGGAATAATGCCGAGCCCTTGGTCGGTGCCACTGCCGACAAGTTTGCGCGCCTGCCACCATTCGTCATCGCTGGCATTGGTTACGTGTAGGATGTCGCCATGTTTAAAGCTGAGACCACGACCGGGGAGACCACTGTCTCGTGCAGGGTCATAGTCAAACAGAGCTCTGTTACACAACAACCACCAGACATTGCGTTAAGCAATAACCACGAGTCCAACAACACAGCACACTACGAGCACAACTTTGCTTCAAGTCAGCAACATTCTCCTTGGACATTACATAGAGCCACATACAAAGTCTGTAACGCCAAGATTTTGAACGTGACTTTTAAAGACTGTCATTTTTCAACATCCGTGCTGTACAAGTACATGCATTCACATCACGCTACCAAATTAACATGAGGCGAGAGGAAATGAAGGAACTAGCACAGCTCAGTTGACTCCAGCTGCTGTTCCATCTACAACTTGCTTCAAGACAGCTGCAGAAGCACATACTTAAAGAAGTTCTGGCTAAAAGCATATCCAGGATGCTACTCACTACTCTGCAGCATCTGCAACAGAATACTGTGCAGAAAAATATCTCTACTGACCTACAGCTCCATTCAATCATGCGGAAAGAAGGCTTTAAGAGATAAGTGTGGTCAAGTAATGTACGAGTTCTATGCAGCTGCCGAGTCAACAAGGAACCAACAAAATTACTTATATGGGTTAATTTGCAACAACAATAAAAGTTTCTTTTTAACCAGTAGATGTAAGCAGAACAGAAAAATATTTCACATCTCAATTATCACTAAAATCTGCATCTACATTTTACTGTGCACGGATTTAAAAGTATAAATCTACGTTGAACGGATGTCGATTTTGCCGAGCTCAATCACAATCCTACTCACACTGATTAAGTAAATAAAAGAGAAAACCAAAGTAGTTTCCAACTAACCTAACAAACAGTGTTCGCTTTTGAGTAGTCCTAATAGTTCCGACCGTCTCCATCAACGTCATACACAACTGTCAACTTGTGCCTGTCTCTAAGCTATGTCTGCACACAACATACAATTTAATAAATAATAAAAATAATAATAAACCATTCTACTCAATACATTTTGATAGGCATAATGTTTATGGATGTGACGATGTTCGAATTCGAATTCGACGATGTTCGAACTTCGAACGTTTTCACCAGATTCGAAATTCAACGAATGTTTTAAGTGCTTTGTTGTTGAATGCGAATTTGTGGGAAAATCCTTGTTCTACAACTGATTTCATAAGCACGGACAGCCAGTGACCATAGACAAACCAGCTTTTTTCTCAAATTCAACCTATCACACAAACTACAGTAACATATGAATTAGCAACATAGCTTTTGCTCAGTGATGTGTTACACGGTACTAATATGAACACTGATTTTATTGTCTTTAGGAAATAACATATTGTAACAATCACTTAATTGACTAAACCATTCCTACTTCCCACGTATGAAATAAATGCAACTATTCGCATTCGCATTCGACGAATTTTGAAAGTCAAAATTCGCATTCATCGAATGCGAATTTTGACCAGCTTCGTCACATCCCTAATAACGTCAATCCGTTCAATTTTTATTTAACTGTCTTACAGTACTGATACAATCCACTGTACATATTACTTATCATTCTGTAACTGCATGATCTGAGTGATATACTCTAATTATGGGAATGCTGGTATGGGCTAAAGGGATTCAGACAGTGGATGACATGAGATCCACAGTCAGACCACGAATGAAAGAAAATCAGTTGTCAAAAATGATAAACAGCTACAGGCTACAGCTCTTCTGCAACATGGAATTCAATTCCTACTTCCCTTAAAAACTGTTCCTCCCTATACAGCTTCAAGCGCCACCTTAAGTCTCACCTCATAGCCCAGCTCATTGACAATTAACATACACCGTCTGGCGACCTGGTGACTGCCCGCACCTCCGATTCATGATTCATGACTGTGGGCGTTATAAATTCTTCTTCTTCTTATTATTATTATTAACAGTGCTTTGTCAAAGCTCCTGCAGCTTCATGTTGCTGATGTGGTCTAATAACGTACCGGTAGCTATTACTGCAAAGAATTTCTACAATGTACTTTGTTTCACATGGTAAAGTGCTCGCACATCCATATACAATGAGAAATTTACATATATGCAAATGATGCACACACAACATAAGCTTGCATGACAGCACCTGCCGTGTCTATCACCAGAACTCAGTCTCACTCTCATCAAATGTCAGTTAAATAACACCTTCCAACAGCACATGTCCACAGGCAGACTGATAATAGCTAACTCTGCCAGAAATAATACTAGGGTGTCCCAACAATGTGTGCCAAACCGAGGACACGCACACAGAGATGTAGTGATCAGAAAAACAGAGAGAGAGATGTGTGGGTAACTGGGTATCTGTGACGACAGTGGTGCTATAGTGTGCCTGCATGATGTGCAGTGAGTATTTAACAAATTAAACATCTTTTATACACCTCTGCCTTCATCATTAGATCTTTGCTATGGAAGTCGAAAGCAGGACCCCGAGGAGAAGGCCGTCCATCGGAAGTCAATTTTGCCAATGACTACCAAGTTTTCTCTACAGTCCCCGACTGCTCGCCATGATCCCTTTTTATATATCCCCGGAGACCTGCCTCGTTCGCATCTTTTGGACTATGTCCAGCTTGTCAGTGGTGCATTCCACTGCTGGTGGCTGGTAAATGCCCCTGCCAAGTGGCGGGGCAACCCATCGCTTGGACCCGTCACCTGGCAGGTCTCCAGGGATGTATAAAAGGGGATTACGGCAAGCAGTTAAGGACGGTCTCACCGAGGAGACACACAGAGAGCTGTAGCAATCGGATCAGCACAGACAGAGATGTCTGGGTGGTATCGACAGTGACAATGACATTATGGCATGCTCCGCTCGATGTGCAGTGAGCAGTTGAAGAATTAAACATTTTTTATACAGTTTTTCTCTGCTTCGTCATTAGATCTTTCTGATGTAAGTCCAATATGGGACTCTCGAGGAGAAGGCCGTCTCTTGGACATCAGTTATGGGGATGACAACGAAGTCTTTTCTACTACATGTGCCGAACAGTACTCACACAAAATGAACAAAATTACCAGTACACTTTAAATCAAACTTGGAAGATTATAACTAGAGCTACAGTGATGTGTTATCTATTAGTTGAATGACTGGAATCTGCCATTTCCGCCATACCTAGTACTTAGAAATAACTTTTTTTTACACTCCACTGGCAAACAGCAATTTGGAGCATTTCAGCGAATCTGGCTATTTTCAGCCAAGTTCTGCCCAATTGTGTCGTCTTTTTGAGTCTCTGAAAAACCCCTAAAATATTTTTCATTAGCTGAAACTTTGTGTTGTGCAATAATTTCCCCTCTGGAAACATCTTAGGAGGTGGCAGCTGAACTTCTCGAAAGTTAGCATTCTGACAGGAACCAGTAGGCCGATGCATTACTTGCACTGTTTCATGTTTCTCGTTACAGATAGATGTATATATTTTCAAGTGTTTATTCATAATTTCTCATGAGCATTTTAGCAATCCAGATGCTATCTCTCCCTGAAACATTCTCATCAGAGTATTACACGAAGACTCCTACTAATTGTTAACTTGCACAGTAGCATGGGTCAAACTATATCAAAGAATGAATGACAAATCAAAACTAGTGTTGTTACGGATTCCGAATCCGCAACCAAATCCACGGATTCTTCCCGAGTCCGAATCCGCGAATCTTTTGCGGCCGTAAGTGACGGTTTTGGGTCGTCTGTTTGCGAGTCAACATTTACTTATCAGGTGACGGCGTTCAAGCGACGTGTGTGGCCGCCAGTGCCGCCGTGTGGGAGATTAAACGGATGCGTCGCCGCCGCTCCCCCTCCCGCTGTCTGGTCGGTCACGTCACACATCTCGCAGCT
>Ga0209562_1000282_pt1 | contig 19266 bp, 9 predicted proteins | sample WorMetvacBELIZE2_FD_187399 | JGI IMG/M metagenome (GOLD analysis project Ga0209562, IMG submission 187399) | Marine gutless worms symbiont microbial communities from Max Planck institute for Marine Microbiology, Germany - Olavius vacuus BELIZE.2... | ecosystem: Host-associated > Annelida >... | reverse complement strand
CAATACGTAGCAACTTTCGATAAGGGTGATCTTTACACACTAAATCATCAATGGGTGTCTCAAACATATCTTGCTCCTGTTTTCGTATGGATTTGAACATAGTCTTTGTACTCAATTGCTTATGAACAAATTGTACCTCTCAAATCCTTTTATTTTAAGCTAGTCTTGAAAAATTTTGTCGACATCTCCCATTTCTCAACAGGCCCAGAAAAGGTTTGGTCAAGAAAAAGAGCATAAAATTCTCTGTTTGGAGAAAAATCTTATCATCTCGAAGCAGGAGTGTGCTCAGTGGGAAGAAAAGACTGCTCAGTGGAAAGAAAATCAGGCCCTCAAAGAAAAACTTGGGACCAATAGCAGAAACAGTTCCAAGCCTCCGTCATAAGATCCTTTTCGTAGGAGCCGATCTTCTAGACCTACAGGTAGAAAAAACCAGGGGGTCAGTTTGGCCATCCTGGCCACATAAGGGCACTCTAATTCCGAGGATGAGGTCACTGAGAACATAGATCTTTTTCCAGAAGAATATTCGGGTTGTCATGGCAAAATTTTTGAAGAATCTGTGACATCCGTTCAATTGCATCAAGTAGCAGATATAGCAGAAATTTCTCCAAACGTGACCCAATATCGAATATACACGCTTAAATGTGCGCATTGTAGCAAAAAGGTGCGAGCTCAACCACCCGCGAAACATAGCTTAAGACTGTTGCATACCCTCTGATTGACCAACTTAATTTGAAAAATCATGGGGATTCAAGCGAAGTGCCCAAAATTTACAATCTAAGTAAGTTTTTCATTATAAATTGCTTACACATATTTTCCTCTTTTCTATTTTCGTTGTACCACATGGCTCGGTGATCAACGACAAGCTCTAAGGGAAGTTATGTAACGGTCTTAGCTTTGGTCCTCATCTGCAGGCTTTTTTAGCAGCACAATCAGAGGAAGGTTTTATCAGCAGAAGAAGGTCCTGCGCTTTGGCCAGCTATTTTGGGATCAAAGTGCCTCTAGGGTCGACTTGCAATATTCTCAAAAGGGCGGCTGATCTTCTGAAGAATTGAGCAAAAAAGATTCAAGAACATGTTTTGCAACAGGGAATGTAAGCCTCCCATTTATAAGACCACTCATAAGTAGAATCTGTTCCCAGGGTGGTGATGAGCATTTAAATTTGCAAGGAATTTTTACAAGGCGTGCTAAAAAAATGTTAAAAGCTCGTGAGCAAGCGCCCATCAAAGCTGGCGAACGAACGAGCTTGATGAAAATAACAAAATTGCAACCCTTTCATTTACAAATGTTTTTCATTACTTGCTAGCAGTTGTGCCCGTTGTCTAGCCAACCTCTCTGGCGACAATCCGCCCACTGAAATAAATTCTGGTCCATTGTCTACTCTGACTATATCTGGATAACTTCCTCGTTCCAGAGCAACCCGGTTTAATAGTCGAGTGACCTGTTTCGTAGGCCCTATTTCGTAATCAAAGAATAGTTTGGTTTGATTAATAGCTCTTCTCTATTATAATCATCTATTACATTAAATATTTTAAATTTCCTGCCATTACGTAAAACATCTGACATGAAGTCAATCGACCAAAAAACGTTTGGGTTGATCGGTTGGACAAAAGGCTTAGCTTGCCTTAGTGGCAACCTTTTCTTCGACTTGATGCGAATGTTTAGTTTCAATTTACAATAAACTCGATAAACATGCTTGTGATTCCATGGTTTTTTCTCCAATTTAACTTTTTGTATCATTTTATCAAAGCCCCAACGTATATGCAGCTCTGCAAGCGACGTCAGGAATAGAAAAATCTCAAGATTATCGGTTTTCTTTTTTGATTTGTAGTACACCATAGTTTTGCTAACAGACATTAATTTACAAGCATGACTAACGCTAACGGTATGACGTTGTTGCAGATCAGAAATTAATTGTCGTCTGTTAGCCCTGGGAACTTTTTTCAAGCAGTTCTTTTAAGAATTTTATTGTCCAAACTAATATCCGCATACATTGTTTTTAATCTTCGATTTTCGGCCTCAAGTTCCTTTAATCTTTTTTAAATCAGAAACCATCATTCCAGAATATTTGTTTTTTAGCTTGTAATATGTAGCTAATGATATTTGATATCGTCGACAAAGCTCTCTGGGTGAAATACCCGCAGCAGCTTCACTCAACATACCGATTTGGGCCTCACTTAACTTGCTTTTCTTCATGTGTAGATCTCCTGTGCAAACACATTAACAGAAAATTCTACTTACTCGCAGTCTTAATTTTAGGGAGTTTGCCACGCTTCCCGCGTCTTTTGTTTTTAATCGTCAAAACAAAAATGTATTGCATTCCAGATTATCCTTCTTATCCAGCGCAGAATTTTGCGCAAAAAGGAACAGAAACGTCGCCATGGCGAAAAAAACAAGCGAGTCTGTGAGGGGGGAGAGTGGATCGTCGTCCTTCGAATTTTGTTTGAAGTAATAGGAGGATGAATAGACCCTCGGCTTTCTTGCACTGAGACATCATATGGTTGAAGGTTTGTTGTACGTAGAATATGATGAGGAAAATTTTTAGTAAGAAGGGATTTAGCTTCTTGATCGAAGGGAAGGTGGGAGATGGTTGCGGTGAAAAGGTATGCTAGTCCACTCTGCTCTTCCCTTTCTTCCCATCGTTCGATAAGAGAAGAGAGTTGCCGCAATAGGGTAAAGAGGGAGGTATAATTTTCAAAGGGAGGGGGGGTAAGGAGAGAAAGCCATGTTTGTATTAACATCTTTTTGGCTCTGGTGTCAGTCCACCCCATCTCTTTGCTGAAAAGGTCCTGAAAAAGGCGCTCTCGTTCCCTATCACTGAGCGAAGTGAATCGAGGTAGAGCGGATAGAAGGGTTGTCAGAAGTTGAACATGTAACTGTTCATTACGGAATTCTTTTGTGATCATCTTTCGCAGAAAATCCAGTAGGTTTGGATGCCCGTTGGGAAGAATCGATAGGACCTGTTGAAAAAGTTTGATTTGTTGAGGTTCAGAGGGAAGTTGATCAATGGCATGGATAAAGTTTGGAAACAACTGCTTATAAATGTCTTGAGGGATCTTCACTTGGGGCAGAATGGATAGAAGGGAAACAAGAAAAGCACTTTGATCTATTTGAATTCTCAGACAGTGAAAAAGGCGTAGTGTGACCTCTGCGATCATAGATATGTCGTATCCCCGACAGCAGTCTTGAATGGCATCAAGGGAGGATGTTCCAGACAGATTCCAGAATTGGAGCAATTTGTTCATCCAAGTGGTAAGGAGGTGGGAGAGGGAAGCCCCCTTCAATGCAATGAGAAGGTCTTCTCCCCTTTGCAGATCGATAGGGAGCTGGTCGGCGGGAAAGAGAAGAGAGAGAGACTTGATTGTCAAATCATTGTAGTCGCGTTCTTCTTTTGTGACCAGGGATAAGATCGAGGATTCTAGCTGTTCTGTCTGAGGAAGGGTGAGGAAGACGATGAGGAGCAGGGGCCACAATTTCTCCCTCTGTTCGGCCATTTGAGCAGTTTCTAGATACCTAACCGTTGTGTAGATGATCTCCCGCTGTGTGTTGGGGGAAAAGGGGAAGCAGAGAAGTTCCATCAAGCCAAACCAGAGAGGGGCAAATTGATAAACTTCGTCCTGGAAGGAGAGAACCCTTTCTGAGAAAAAAGAGAAAATCTTTTCGATTGTTTCATTTTTTTTAGATGGGGCGGTTTGCAGAAGCAAGATTAAGCATTCATGTTGTTTACCCACATAGTTGAATCGTCTCAATTTGTCGAAGATGAGATCATATAGTGGGGTTAAGATAGAGGCAGATAGGTCCAATATTTCGGGTAAAAGTTGAATCTGCAATTCATCTCTGTCACAAAGGCCCATCTTCTCGAGGAGAGCACAGAGCCCTTTTCTCCCTTCGTCTTCCGAGATAGAGGGACGGGGAAGGAGTTGAATCCATCTTTTGAAGCCCAACAGGGAAGAGGAAGAGAGGGGAAGGGAAAAGAGTATTTCTTGGATTCGCATAAAAAAATTTTCCTCGTCTTTAGGAGAAAGACGAAGGTGGGGGAGGCTGCTCAGTAGCGACGCACAGCCCTTGCCCTTATCGGATTCGTTTTCTTCCCCCATCACCCTATCTATCAGGCCTTCCAGTAAACTCTTTGTCGAATCTAGGTGAAGCAGGGGAAGTGTTTCGATGTACTGGTGTAAGACCGGAGTTCTGAGCTTGGTTGTCCACTCTTCGCTTCGGGTTAGAAAACAAGCCAACAGAGTCTCTAGAATCTTTTGGGAAGGAGGAGGGGGAAGTAAAGGAAGGGTTTGGATTAGAAGACAGAACTCGTTACTTTGTTCGCACTTGCGGCCATTTTTGACATCTTCGGAAAGACGGGGATCAATATAGCGTGGTTCGAGGATTTGATAGATACAGGGCAAACAATCTTCAAAGGTTAAGAAAATGTGTGGGAGGTTATCGATCATCGTTTTGAAAAATTCATGAGTTTTATATAGAATGCAACATTCTTTTATCCGTTTCATCAGAAGGCCGAGGATCTCTATATTTTTTTGGGGGGGAAGGGAAAGTTTGGGGAATACGTCAAGAAAGACGCATAGAAGTTCAATAAATTCATAAGGAGCCTTTTGATCGATGAGAAGGTGGGTGAGGGAGGAACACAATTGATCACACCCCCTCATTTTTTGCACGTGCGATAGCGGTAGTGAAGGCAGTGCTTTCAGGAGGGGGATCAAAAATTGACAGAGTGTACGCGTGCGTACTACTCGGACAGTGAAGGAGAGCCAAGGGCTAGGAAATAGGGAAGAGAGAAGACTACAGATGGTTTGGGGAGAAAGAGAACCTTGAAAGAGATAGTGAGTGAAAGCCTTCACCACTTGATCAGTATGGGAGGGATCTTGTATATATTTCATATATGCACAAGCGTCAAGAACTTCGTGCGTTGTTTGAAAAGAATCGAATGAAAAGGAAGTATGTACGATAAGCTTTTCTAACCTTTCGTCCGCGAAGGAATGAGTAGAGGAGGTACAGGGCGCGTATTTGAGTCGCGTGGAGAGCATCCTGAGCCGTTCTTGTTGGGAAAAAAGAGACTGAAAGTCGCGGCAGAGAGATTGAAAGTCTCTGCAATTTATTGGGATGTCTGGCGAGACAGAAAGTAGCTGACATAATTCCCCCTTTTTCTTCTCCGAAGCAGAACGATTTAGAAGTTTTTTGGACCATTTTTCGATCAAGCGTTGGTCGGAGAATGTATCGAAGGATTCGCCGGAGGATTTTCTGAATAGATGGAGCTGAAGCTCTCTTTTTCCTTCAAGGCTTTCAAATATTTGTGAGACATCGAAATGACAGAGACGGTAACTCAAGCAGAGTCGACTGGTATGTCTGACCAATACCTTACTTGAGATCGCTTCAATAGCAGAATCGAGGAGCAAGAGTTGCGCTTCGGGAGAGGAACGAGAAGAGAGCAAACGGCAGAATATCTCGCGAAATAGCCTTCCTCTCAAGTAGTCGAAAAGAAGAGATCTTGGTAATTGCAAGAGCTGTTGAATCCCTTCCTTATCTGTTGGATTAGGTGGAAACTTTGTGATCCAAATAAAGAGGATTTGAATGGCAGGATGGGTAACTAGTTGAGAATAAATATGTTGTTTAGTGGATGGAATCCATTCCAAGGCGTGACGCGCAAAAATTGGATAGGGAACGATAGAGGGTGGCAGGGAATCTGTTTCGAGTTGACGGAGGATAAAGGCGAATACATGTTGCTTGATCTTGTCGTGCAAAGGTCCAGGGAAAAAGAGAGCGATCGTTGGATCTTCAACGCAAAAGATGCGCTTAAAGAGATTGAGAGCGCGTCTGGTCTCTTCGAAAACCTCTTCTGGGCTTCCTTTGTCTAAAAAGGTTGTTTGAAAAAGGGGGATAAGCAGGTGAAGGGTAGATAGACATTTGAGATTGATGCAGAACTTCTTAAACGTGGTCGAGATTGAAAATAAACACCACGGATTGCCTACGTAATGTTGAGCAATAGCTTCCACAACGGAAGGCTGCTCGGTAAGGAGTGAAGTGAAGTTGCGGGGTGAAACAGAATGAACCATGGCTACCCTCCTCGGCCTTTACCAAACCGTCAGTCAGGCCACCTCAGAGGTTCGCCTGAACCGTTTTCTTTTGCTTGGGGCAAGTATGAGAAGGGTGGTAGAAAAAAATCAAGAACAAATTTTATGAGTGTTGATAAGACCGTTGCATCACCTCTGTTGGTCGACTTTATGTGAAAAACCAAGGGAATTCAATTGAAGGGTCCAAAATTTACAATCGTTATAAGATTTTTATTGCGCAAGAGATTAGATATATTTTCTCCTTTTTATTCCTGTCGCGTTGCATGATTCGATGGCCAACGGCAAACTCTAGGTGAAATGATGCAACGGTCTTTATTTTGACATGACGGTGCTACTTATTGGCACAAGGCGGTGTTCTCTCCCTCGCGCACGCGGGGAAGGACTTTATAAGAATAAGCGTAAGTTTACTGGGCTGCAATCCCTTTCTAAGACCGTTGCATACCCTCTGATTGACCAACTTAATATAAAAAACCATGGGAATTCAAGCGAAGAGCCCAAAATTTACAGTCTGATTAAGTTTTTCATTATAAATTGCTTATACATATTTTCTTCTTTTTTATTTTCGTTGTGCCACATGGCTTGGTGATCAATGACAAGCTTTAAGGGAAGTTATGCAACGGTCTTAATTGGCTTGAGGGTGCCAAAATATTCGACGTTAGGAATTTAATGGCCCTGTTGAACAATGGGAAGGCAGTGATAAAAACCTTCGAAACCGGCCTAAAATAAAATCGCCGATCTACATCATAAATCACTGAAAATAAAAATAATGCAATTTAAAACCTCCTGTTGACGATTTAGTGCATATAGACCACTTGCATCGAAAAATGCTATTTTCTCAACACTACCTTAATGGTAAAGAGGTAGACCAATAGAATCGATCAGCAGTTGCCAAAAAATCCTAAACTTGACACACTGCCGTCTCAATCGAACTGATATAAAAGGCGGAGGGGCTGTGAGGTCGTTACGTTCATCTGAGTTGGGGGGGGATCTGCGGGTTGGCTTGCCTATGTGCTTGTGGGGGTGTGCAAGCACCTCTCTGATGGGGCACTCTTTTTTTGCTCGACGCGAGGGATTACACGCGATCGTTTCCATTCTCCTAGGTTGTGGCTTTTCAATGGTTCTTAGAAGGACATCGCGCTCTCGTCGCGACAATAATTTGTCCTGTGTTGAGCTGGAACTGGCCCTATTATCTAGAGCAACTTTTAAGTTTCTATTAGCCGTGCCCTGTTTTCTCGTGGGCTTTAGAGTCGTCAGCTTGATATTGTGTTCATTTATTATCTCAATTCAGCATGGTCTTTCCCTAAGATGTGGGATCACACAGCTTCTCGTGTTGGTCATGCTTGAAAAAATCTATTTATTCTTTGCGCTGCGCTCATTGCATACTAAAAGGTCTTCGGAGCGACAGTCCATGCATACTAAAAGGTCTTCGGAGCGACAGTCCATACATCGAACCCGACCACAAAAGAACGTGAAACGAGGGGAAGAAGTCGTGCGATTGAAAGAAGAGTTGGAAGCTGCTCATCAACGTGTAGAGGAATCTAACAGGGAAATCGCAAAACACCGGGCTCAGATCGCACAGCTCAACGAAGAGGTGAAGAAACAAGAAGAAGAGAAAACTGTGCTTGATCAACGTATAGGAGAATTAGTTGCTACTGGGACTGAACGAGGGGAAGAAGTCGTGCGATTGAAAGAAGAGTTGGAAGCTGCTCACCAACGTGTAGAGGAATCTAACAGGGAAATCGCAAAACACCGGGCTCAGATCGCACAGCTCAACGAAGAGGTGAAGAAACAAGAAGAAGAGAAAACTGAGCTTGACCAACGTATAGGAGAATTAGTTGCTACTGGGACTGAACGAGGGGAAGAAGTCGTGCGATTGAAAGAAGAGTTGGAAGCTGCTCACCAACGTGTAGAGGAATCTAACAGGGAAATCGCAAAATACCAGGCTCAGATCGCACAGCTCAACGAAGAGGTGAAGAAACAAGAAGAAGAGAAAACTGAGCTTGACCAACGTATAGGAGAATTAGCAGAACTAGTTGCTACTGGGACTGAAGGAGAAAAAGGAATGATTAATGTTTCTATGGATGTTACATCTTTCATACAAGAACATACTCTGCCGTTGCAAAAAGAGTTGGAAGCTGCTCACCAACGTGTAGAGGAATCTAACAGGGAAATCGTGGAACACCAGACTCAGATCGTACGGCTCAACGAAGAGATGAAAAAACAAGAAGAAGAGAAAACTGAGCTTGGCCAACGTATAGGAGAATTAGCAGAACTAGTTGCTACTGGGACTGAACGAGGGGAAGAAGTCGTGCGATTGAGAGAAGAGGTAGAGAAAAAACAGGAACAGGTTGAGGAATCTAACAGGGAAATCGCAAAATACCAGGCTCAGATCGCACAGCTCAACGAAGAGGTGAAGAAACAAGAAGAAGAGAAAACTGAGCTTGACCAACGTATAGGAGAATTAGCAGAACTAGTTGCTACTGGGACTGAACGAGGGGAAGAAGTTGTGCGATTGAAAGAAGAGTTGGAAGCTGCTCACCAACGTGTAGAGGAATCTAACAGGGAAATCGCAAAATACCGGGCTCAGATCGCACAGCTCAACGAAGAGGTGAAGAAACAAGAAGAAGAGAAAACTGAGCTTGATCAACGTATAGGAGAATTAGTTGCTACTGGGACTGAACGAGGGGAAGAAGTCGTGCGATTGAAAGAAGAGGTAGAGAAAAAACAGGAACAGGTTGAGGAATCTAACAGGGAAATCGCAAAATACCGGGCTCAGATCGCACAGCTCAACGAAGAGGTGAAGAAACAAGAAGAAGAGAAAACTGAGCTTGACCAACGTATAGGAGAATTAGTTGCTACTGGGACTGAACGAGGGAAAGAAGTCGTGCGATTGAAAGAAGAGTTGGAGGCTGCTCACCAACGTGTAGAAGAGATAAAAAAAACCCTTGAAGAACGAATCGGCCAATTACGACAACAAAAAGAGGATTTAGAGGAACAAATTGCAACTCTTGAAGAAAAATTCACTGAGCAGAAAACGCTTCTTACAAAAAGGACGCAAGATTTAGTATTCTATTCTGAACTCTCTGACCAACAAGTTGCTGTATTGGGGGAGAGAGCGGAAGAGTTGATCCTCGCCCGTAAAGACATTGAACGGGTTAAAGGGGAATTGGCTTTAGCACAAAAGGAAATCGTTCGCCTTGAGGGTAAAGTTGCCTGCCACGAGGAAGAAAAACAGGAATTGATGCAATCAGAAGTAGAGGCAGAGGAGAAAACATTGGCAGAACAGTGGAGGAGGTCTACACGACGCGTTTTGAAGGCAACAGATAGTGTTGGACAGCAAGAGAAAAAACGGAGAGAAATTCAGCAAGAAAGTAGAGGACCCGTTGAAACATTCGTTAGTTTTGTTTCCTCCGCTGCTGAAGAAAAGTTGTGCAATGATCAACCCCAGGATCGACCCCAGGAAACAGAGAGCGCAAGAAGAGCGCAGAGCGCAAGAAGAACGCAAATGGCAGTTGCAAGAACAACCGGTTTGTTTGAACGTGGAGAAATCGTTCACATTGTTAAAGCGGATGGGCAGTCCAGTGAGCCCCAAAACGCACACGCTCCCGCATGAACATGTATGAAATAAGACCGTTGCATAACCTCTGGTTGGTCAACTTTATGTGAAAAACCATAAGAATTCGAGTGAGAAATCCGAGATCTGCAATCATCATAAGACATTCATTACAAATGATTTGGACAGGTACTCTCCTAAAATTAAAGCTGCGAGTAGGTAGAATTTTCTGTTAATCCTGTTTACACAGGAGATCTACACATAAAGAAAAGCAAGTTAAGTGAGGCCCAAATAATCGGTATGTTGAGTGAAGCTGCTGCGGGTGTTTTCACCCAGAGATCTTTGTCGACGATATCAAATAAAGACCGTTGCATAACTTTCCTTAGAGCTTGTCGTTGATCACCAAGCCGTGTGGCACAACGAAAATAGAAAAGAAGAAAATATATACAAGCAATTTATAATGAAGAACTTAATTAGACTGTAAATTTTTGGCCATTCGCTTGAATTCCCATGGTTTTTCACATTAAGTTGGTCAATCAGAGGTTATGCAACAGTCTTAATATCATTAGTTACATATTACAAGCTAAAAAACAAATATTCTGGAACGACAGTTTCTGGTTTAAAAAGATTAAAAGAACTTGAGTCCGAAAATCACAGATTAAAAACAATGTATGCGGATATTAGTTTGAACAATAAACTTTTAAAGGAGGTGCTGGAAAAAAAGTTCCCAGGACTAACAGACGTCAATTAATTTCTGGCCTACAACAACTCCATACCATTAGTGTTAGTCGTGCTTGTAAATTAATGTTTGTTAGCAAAACTATGGTGTAAAATCAAAAAAAGAAAGCTGATGATCTTGAGATTTCTCTCTTCCTGACGTCACTTGCAGAACTACATATATGTTGGGGCTTTGGTAAGATGATGCAAAAAGTTAAATTAGAGAAAAAACCTTGGAGTCACAAGTGTGTTTATCAAGTTTATTTTAATTCGTCGTTGACTACCAAACTAAGGCCGTTGCATAATTTCCCTTAGAGCTTATCTATGTTCAAATCATTTGTAATAAATATCTTATGATGAATACAAATCTCGGATTTCTCACTCGAATTCTTATGATTTTTCACATAAAGTCGACCAACCAGAGGTTATGCAACGGTCTTAACTTTCGCATCAAGCCGAAAAAAAAGGTTGCCACTAAGGCAAGCTAAGCCTCTTGTCCAACAGATCAACCCAAACGTTTGTTGGTCGATTGACTTCATGTCAGATGTTTTACGTAATGGCAGGAGATTTAAAACATTTAATGTAATAGATGATTATAATTGAGAAGGGATATTAATCAAACCAAACTATTCTTTACCTACGAAACAGGTCATTCGATTATTGGACCGAGTTGCTCTGGAACGAGGAAGTTACCCAAATGTAGTCAGAGTAGATAATAGACCAGAATGTTTTTCAGTAGACTTTAAGGAGTGAACTGAACAACATCAAGTGCTTGTTCATTACATACAGCCTGGCTGGTCTTCTCAAAACGCTTTTATTGAAAGGTTCAATAGAACGTATTGCGAAGATGTATTGGATATGAATTTGTTTTTTAGTTTGCGTGCAGTGCAGGAGATAAACCCACGAATGGTTAAAATCCTATAACGAAGACAGGCCTCATGAATCATTGGGCGGATTGTCGCCAGAGAGGTTTGCTAGACAACGGGCACAACTGCTAGCAAATAATGAAAACATTTATAAATGCAAGGGTTACAATTTTGCTATTTTCATCAAGTTCGTTCGACAGCTTTTGTGAGCGCTCGCTCACGAGCTTTTAACCTTTTTTGGTACGCCTTGTAAAAATTTCTTGCAAAATTAAATGCCCATCACCACCCCGGGGGCAGATTCTACTTATGAGTGGTCTTATAAATGGGAGGTTTACACCGCCGCCATATTGTCTCGAGTAATGATAATCTCATGTCCCTTTCGAAGATGAAGGTGATCGAGTCCTTTGGCACGCCAACTAGAGAGATAGTTAGCCATACGATAGAAAATCTCCTCTTGCTTTTGAGATAGACTAGTGGGGGGAGAGGACTGCAGCATCTGTTTTCTCACTTGGTCGAAAATAGACATTATGGCTGAGATCCCATGTTTCTTTATTTTTGTCTCAAACCAACGGACCTCTTCACCGTTCCGATCTAAAGGGAGAATCTGTTTTGTTATGTTGTGACATAGCTCGATGAGATCGCATCCTTCCCCCAAATGCTCTTTGTGCAACAAAGAGGGATCTTTGCCTCCTACGGGATGGACGAACGGTAAGAATTTACTCAAACAAGATTGGACATATTCACCCGTATGTCCTGCTGTGTTTACGATATTTTTTGTTTTCAGTCTGAAAAAATTGCACCCATAATTTTCAGGTTTGAGGTACAAAAATCTTTGCCCTCTGAGAATGATGTTACTGAACAATATTGTACGCTTTGACGTCGGCATCGTTTCTTTTTGTTGATCAATTCCGTACTCTTCCCGGGGAGATTTTTCTTGGAAATGGCTCGACCGGCGAGAATATTTGTATGGGTGTTGTTTCAATGATTCCATCAACTGTCCATCTGAATCTTCAATGACAAACATTCCCTCCAACACTGTTTTTTTCTGAGCAAGGGCATAAAATGTGCAACCCCAAACTAACAGCCTGGGAAGTTCATTTACATCACTGTATGTGATAGTTTGATGCTTGAAGTATTCTTTTAAAAGAGAAATGCCCTTATTGGCGTAGGCCCAAGCTTTCTCTAATCCAATATCTGGACACAATCGTGTTACAAAATTTTCCAAAACCACTTTGTGATTGGGGTTATCAGTATATTGAAAGACCCATTCACTTTGATCCATTGCATGCAGAAACTTGGAGAAGTTACCGGAATCTGGGGGTTCTGAAACGGAGGAATATTCAGAGTCTATATGTTGTTCTGGGGGTGCGGGGGGGGTGAGAATGGCGTCCCCGAAATGTTCGTAAGAATAGTTATGAAAACTTATCGATGCTGACATATTAATTCTCTCCATATTTTTCATCACCATTCTAACATAAAAAAACTCAAAGATAAATAAATAAATGGAGGTATTGTTCATTTCATGAAATGAGTAATTTTTCGGTTTGTTTATTTTAATTAAAAATTTTTATAGTTTTGAGATTTTTCTTCCATCCCTCCTTTTGCAAGGATACAAAAACGTTGGGATGAATTGAGATCTGTTTAAAAGCAATGGATCTCATGTTCAAACATCAAGAAAAAAGGATTTTTATAATATTTCGCGTGCCCCCAGCCCTCTATTGCGTATGGTAGAAAAGTGCAACATTTCTTAAAAAAAAGCAAAGTACGTGTTCACGGGGGTAGCAAATAGATCCGAAATATTCGGACAAGCCACCATTTTTTTGGTTACGATCGGTAAACAGCACTAACTGAGCCTTAATTCTTGTCATTCTTGTCAAATTTCCTAAAGGAGGACAAAAAAATTTTTTACATACGTGTAGGAAAAGACCGTTGCATAACTTCCCTTAGAGCTTGTCGTTGATCACCGAGTCATGTGGCACAACGAAAATTGCAAAGAAGAAAATATATGTAAGCAATTTATAATGAAAAACTTACTTAGGCTGTAAATTTTGGACCCTTCGCTTGAATTCCCATGGTTTTTCACATTAAGTTGGTCAATCAGAGGTTATGCAACGGTCTTAGGAAGGTTAACTCTAAAGGACTGCCCAGATGGCGAAAAAAAGGCTGGGTCAAGAAACAGAGAATAAAAATTCTAAGACCGTTGCATAACTTCCCTTGAAGCTTGTCGTTGATCATCAAGCCATGTGGCACAACGAAAATAAAAAAGAAGAAAATATGTATAAGCAATTTATGATGAAAAACTTACTTAGACTGTAAATTTTGGGCCCTTCATTTGAATTTCCATGGTTTTTCACATTAAGTTGATCAATCAGAGGTTATGCAACGGTCTTACTCTGACTATATCTGGATAACTTCCTCGTTCCAGAGCAACCCGGTCTAAATAGTCGAGTGACCTGTTTCGTAGGCCCTATTTCGTAATCAAAGAATAGTTTGGTTTGATTAATAGCCCTTCTCTATTATAATCATTTATTACATTAAATATTTTAAATCTCTTGCCATTACGTAAAACATCTGACATGAAGTCAATCGACCAACAAACGTTTGGGTTGATCGGTTGGACAAGAGGCTTAGCTTGCCTTAGTGGCAACCTTTTCTTCGGCTTGATGCGAATGTTTAGTTTCAATTTACAATAAATTCGATAAATACGCTTGTGATTTCATGGTTTTTTCTCCAATTTAACTTTTTGCATCATTTTATCAAAGCCCCAACATATATGCAGCTCTGCAAGCGACATCAGGAATAGAGAAATCTCAAGATCATCGGTTTCCTTTTTTGATTTGTAGTACACCATAGTTTTGCTAACAGACATTAATTTACAAGCACGACTAACGCTAACGGTATGACGTTGTTGCAGGTCAGAAATTAATTGTCGTCTGTCAGCCCTGGGAACTTTTTTCAAGCACCTCTTTTAAAATTTTATTGTCCAAACTAATCTCCGCATACATTGTTTTTAATCTGCGATTTTCGGCCTCAAGTTCCTTTAATCTTTTTAAATCAGAAACCGTCATTCCAGAATATTTGTTTTTTAGCTTGTAATATGTAGCTAATGATATTTGATATCGTCGACAAAGATCTTTGGGTGAAATACCTGCAGCAGCTTCACTCAACATATCGATTATTTGGGCCTCACTTAACTTGCTTTTCTTCATGTGTAGATCTCCTGTGCAAACACATTAACAGAAAATTCTACTTACTCGCAGTCTTAATTTTAGGGGGAGTTACCAAAACAGAAAAAGAGGGAATATGTCCAAATAATTTGTAATAAAAATCTTATGATGATTACAAGTTTCGGATTTCTTACTCGAATTCTTATGGTTTCTCACATAAAGTCGATCAACCAGGGGTTATGCAACAGTTTTATGACGTCCTCCTCGTGAACGCATATGATAAAGCGGAGAGAAACCACCCACTTTGATGAAAGGAATTACTATGATAAATTTTAAATAAAAATCTAAAAAAGAAACTTTTAGTCTGTATAGGTTTTTGAAATGGTAGCTGGACCCTTAAAGTGTTTGCATGCGAAAATACCCAAAAAACTCGCAAGTTTTTAACCCACTACGCAAGTTTTTAATCCACTAACCGGTTCTATCGATCCGTATGGGTCCTAGGGCTCTTCGCGAGCGCGAGGATGTGATCGCAAATAGACCTCTCTTTTAAGGTTCATAGAAACTTGTGTATACAGAGTCGTTGTACCTAAGAGGCGGTGGCCCAATATTTTTTGAATTGTTTTCAAATCCATGCCTCTCTCCAGCCAATGGGTAGCAATTGTGTGTCGAATCGTGTGCGGCGTGACCTTTCCCGACAACCCGCTCTCATAGAAATACTTTTTAAATAAACGGTCAACAGAACGGGTAGAGATGCGGTTTCCCCACTTATTTAAAAAAATGGCTTGTACATCCTGCTCTCTCCAAGGCTTACCCTCTTCATACCGCTTGGGATGGGTCAGGTATCGTTCGATCCACCCTGCTGCACACGCAGTGACGGGGACCAATCTCTCTCTGCCCCCTTTGCCACGGACATGCAGTAGGCGTGAGGTTGCATGCACATCTTGGCGATTTAAGGCAGCAAGTTCTCCCACTCGCAGCCCAGAACTGTAGAGTAACTCTAACATAGACCGGTCCCTCATTCCAAAAAAATCCCCGACGTTCGGTCGAGTTAGCAGTTGGTTCACCTCTTCATAAGAAAGGATCACGGGTAAGGTGGTGTATGGTCTAGGTCTTTCCACCTCTTCCATTGGGTTATGTGCGAGAATTTTTGTCTTTTTGAGGTAAAGAAAAAAGGAGCGTAAGGAGGAGAGATGGCGGAGCAAGGTATTGCGGGAGACCCCTCTTTGGTGAAGATATGCCAGATATTGGCGAATGATATCCTTGGATATCAGTTGCCAATCAAAAAGAGGGAAGAGTTCCAATGCCCCTATCTTCTTCGTCGATAAAAGGGGGATGGTAGAAGGACAAAATCCAATTTTTTTCAAAAAAAGAGTAAACCGGTTCAGGTCGGTGCAATAATTTCTCAATGTGTGATCGGACACCTCCCTTATTCTCTTTAAGTGGGTTAAAAAATCATATCCTTCCCTTTCCATCGGCACATTCTCCCAGTTGAGCGCAGAGTAAGGTATCTTCTGCATATTTGACAATAGTTGCGAAACCCTACCTCTTTATCCTAACCAGGGGAGGGATTTTCAAATTTCTGATTCTGTGGTTGTCCTTCTCATGAGAGTAGATTACTGTGAAGTCAGTTTTCAAAAGGGCCTTCATTTTTGTGAGAGGAATGATAGAGGGGGTGTGAAAAACTATGGAAATTCAAAAGAGGAACCTAAAATTTGTAATCATCATAAGCTTTTTATTGAAAATAGCTCAGATAGTACGCGTTTATGTGGGTAGAGACTATATCCAATTCACCTGATCGCTCCTCATTTAGCTTTTGCGAATTTGGTTTATATCTGGCTCATAGCCAAATTTTTACATTAAAAATTCGAGGGACAAACTAAGACATTTTCAAAGAAGCTTTCTCTTGTAGGATCGTAATCAATTTCGAGCTCAAACATCACAAAGAGGAATGGTTTAAGACCGTTGCATAACCTTCCTTAGAACTTGTCGTTGATCACCAAGCCATGTGGCACAAAGAAAAGAGAAAAATATGCATAAGTAATTTATAATGAAAAGCTTACTTAGACTGTAAATTTTGGGTTCTTCGTTTGAATTCCCATAGTTTTTCACATTAAGTTGATCAACCAGAGGTTATGCAACGGTTTTTAGATATATTTTCTCTGTTCCCATTTCCGTCGAAAATGGGATTCAGGACGACCGAATGGCCACCTTGTTTTGTGATTTGCGTAGCGATATTGGCTTTTTTTGAAGCACATTTCCTCTTACGATCCATTTGTTGCCTATTCTATCCGAGATCTATTGCTTATTTATCGCATGAGATGTTAACCTCCTTCCCGGGTTGTGTCGAGATAGCTTCGTCTTGCTGTTTGTTTGCTCTGAAGCGGGGGTGTCTCGTGTCGAGAAGTGGGCTCTATTATGGTGACTCTCAATCAGTTGTCGAAAAAAATAGGAGGGCGGGTGTTATTTGACGAGGTTTCCCTCGTGTTCAGTCCGGGAAATCGATATGGGCTCACAGGGGCCAATGGATCCGGGAAATCTACTCTGTTGAAGATCTTAATGAAGATAGAGGAACCAACATCGGGGAGTGTCTCTACTCCTAAAAAGGTTGGGTTTCTTCAACAAAATATCGAAGAATATCGGGACGATTCTCTCCTAGATGTGGTGTGCGCTGGTAACCAGAGGTTGTGGTCGGCTCTAAGGGAAAGGGAACGGTTATATGAGGGAGAGGTGACCGATCGCGTGGGCCTTCGTTTGGGGGAATTGGAGGAGATCATCGCGGAGGAAGATGGGTATGCGATTGAGTCAGACGTTGAACTGTTGCTATCAGGCCTAAGCGTTCCTGTCGATTCTCTCATGCAGCCTATGCATCAGCTTCCTTTTGACATGCAGTTTCGCGTGCTTCTGTGTCAGGCCCTGTTTGGCAAGCCGGAAGCCCTGTTTCTCGATGAGCCTACCAACTATTTAGACTTGAATTCGATTAGTTGGTTGGAAGGTTTTTTACGCGATTATGAAGGGACATTGATTGTCATTAGTCATGATCGTCATTTTCTCAATGCGGTGTCTACGCATATTGCGAATGTCGACTATGAGACGGTGATTGTCTATCCTGGAAATTATGATCAAATGTTAGAAACCAAAGTGGCCGCTTACCAAAAACTGGAGATGGCAAATCGTTCGAGGGAGAAAAAGATTGGACAGCTTCAAACATTTGTTGCTCGTTTTGGGTCCGGAAGCCGGGCCTCTCAGGTACAGTCACGCATCCGAGAGATTCGTCGCCTACAGCCACAGGAGTTAAAAAAATCAAACATCCAGGTTCCTTATATCTCCTTTCCCTCTCCCCATCTCTCTTCGGGGCGGGTCGTGCTGAGAGGTAGGAAAGTAAGTAAACAATTCAAAGGACGTCAGGTTATTAAGGATTTTTCTATAGAGATTTTGCGTGGGGAGAAGGTGATTTTGGTCGGGAACAATGGGATGGGCAAGACCACCTTATTGAGAATGTTAGCTCAACTTCTTTCCCCTGATCAGGGAGAGGTAGATTGGGGTCATCAGGTGACGATGGGCTACTTTCCACAGAGTCATTCCGACCTCATTCCCAAGGAAACAATGCTCTCCGCCTATCACTGGTTAAAGACTCAATGCACCTCACCCTCCGAACAAGAAGTTCGAGATGTAATGGGAAAGATGTTGTTCAAGGGGGATGATAGTTTTAAGCCGATTTCTGCATTATCTGGGGGAGAAACAGCCCGTTTGATTCTAGCTTCTCTGATGTTGCGAGGAGATAACCTTCTCTTTTTGGATGAGCCTCATAACCATCTTGACCTCGAGTCCGTCTCCGCTCTGGGGAAAGGGCTACAATTCTTTTCGGGGACTCTGGTCATGGCCGCCCATGATCGAGAGTTGATCAATGAGGTGAAACCGACTCGCATTCTCCTAGTTGAAGGGCCAAACGTTTCCCAATTCTCTGGATCTTTGGAAGAACTATTATCGAGGTAAGGTGATGTGGTGAGAGGTCAATAGCTCACCCTTGGGTAATGAGAGTTTTGGAAAGAGACGTGGTGGCACAGGTCGTGCGCGCAATGCAATTAGGTTTGTTTTGGGCCTAAATGGCGTGATCATCCTTCCTTCCTTAAGCCTTTATCTTTTACAAAGAGTATACAAAATAATCAAACAGGTGTTAGAATCGGTCTCTCATGTGAGAGGGGTACGTTCAGATGTTTCTTATCTGCTCCTCTGACGCTGTGATTGACATCTCTATGAAGAGGAGGTTGGTATATGGCTGTGCGGGTGTTTTTTTCTAAGTGTGGCGATTTTGTTCAAGGTGTCTTCAGTGATCGAGTGGTCCATGACTCCTCTTCCTTCGAAGGATTGGCGGCAGGGTTGGTGTTGCTCTCTCTTCTAAGGCTTTCAACCACCATGAAAACGCAAGACGAGAAGGTCGTGAAGGAGAGGACACTTAAAATGAAAACTGAAGATGTGCAGGTAATGCAACAGTTTGACCACCGAATGAAGCAAAATCGAGGGGGGAGGGTGGCATGTCAGCAGGTGATATTATTCTCTCGTTTGATTGAGGCTATGTATCAAGATATGGTTTTAAGGAATAGGCGTCGTACGCGTTCACGGGGGTAGCGGAAAAATCGATACCCCTCTTTTCACTTTCTCGAAATCGCGTTCCTCCAAAAAATTCTGAAAAGAAGGGAGACACTGCAGAGCACGATTCGTGCTGCCCCCCGAAGTATACCTAACTTAAATTATAGAACTAGGGAAGGGGGGGACCTTATCTCGTAGAAAGATTCAAAGAGCTCGGTTAGGAAGAGAAACACATTTTTCGATCTTTGTTGCAAAGTGACGGCTACGGTCATCAACCTTTCGATCAGTCTAGCTCCCCA
>Ga0209562_1000280_pt1 | contig 19311 bp, 19 predicted proteins | sample WorMetvacBELIZE2_FD_187399 | JGI IMG/M metagenome (GOLD analysis project Ga0209562, IMG submission 187399) | Marine gutless worms symbiont microbial communities from Max Planck institute for Marine Microbiology, Germany - Olavius vacuus BELIZE.2... | ecosystem: Host-associated > Annelida >... | reverse complement strand
AACTGAACCCGCAAGAGCATATATGGGACGAGCTTCGAGAGAAATGGTTTCACAACAAGGCGTTTGAAAGCCTGGATAGCCTGGAAGATCAGCTTGAAGCAGGCCTGCGCAACCTGGAGAATTCACCCGAACGGGTTCGATCTATTACGGCTTGGGATTGGATAATTAAGTCTATATCTAATTAGAAATGGAATTAGGCGGTCTTGCTATGGCGGGTGGATTCTGGGTAATTCCTCAACCCGAATGTAGTCCATGGCTCAAACCCCTAGCCAGCGTGTGTGGGCTTCGTTGTTTTTTCGCAGTTCGTCCGGGCTGCCGCGCCAGACTATTTGACCACGGCTGATGAGGCTGACCTGGTCCGCCAGCCCAAGGGCAAACTTCAAATTTTGCTCAACGAGTAAAATGGTCAGTCCTCCCTCTTTGAGCTCCTGAATTTTTTCGAACATCTGCTGAATGATGATTGGCGCCAGGCCTTCGGTGGGCTCGTCAAGCAGGAGTATGTCGGGATTAGCCATCAAGGCCCGGGCAATCGCCAGCATCTGTTGCTCGCCGCCTGAAAGGGCGTGACCGCTGTTGGACATGCGTTGCGCGAGGTTGGGGAAGAAGGCAAGGACGCGTTCGATTGACCATTCAGCGCCGGGGCGAGCGAGCCTGCTGCTCAGGTTGAGATTTTCGCGCACGCTAAGCGATCCGAACAGATCTCTGGTTTCCGGGACATAGGCCACCCCCATCCGCGCTATCGCATGGGGGGGCTTGTTGGCTATGCTAACGCCGCGCAGGGTGATGTCGCCGTCGGAAACCATCAGCTGGCCGATGATGCTTTTCAGTGTGGTTGTTTTTCCCTCTCCATTACGCCCGAGGAGGGCGTGGACGTTGCCTTTTTGCACTGCCAGGTTCAGACCGTGGAGGACGCGAACCTCGCCATAGCCGCTTGCAAGCGCCTTGAGTTCAAGCATCCGCTTGCCAATCGCCGAGATAGATGTCGCGCACCAGCGCATTACCCCGTGTTTCTTCGGGTGTTCCTTCAAATATCACTTCGCCGAAATTCAGCACCGTAATCCGATCCGCGACCTCGAAAGCCAGGTCGAGGTCGTGCTCGATTATGCCTATGCTCAGGTGGCGGGGGAGGGAGTGGAGCAGCCTGTGAAACCCTTCGATCATGGCCGGGCCAACGCCTGAAGTCGGCTCGTCCATGAGCAGAATGCGCGGTTTGGTCGCAAGAGCGATGCCTACCTCCAGTTGGCGGCGAATGCCGTAGGAGACTGAGCGTACGGGTTTATCGAGATGATCCGCGAGGGCGACCAGTTCGGCGACTTCTTCGACTGCTTGTCGAACCTCCGCGTCTTTGAAACCATCCTTGATCATCCAAGTGGTTTTTTGTTGTCCGCTTGAGGCCGCCAGGAGCAGGTTTTCGCGAATGGTGAGGGCCTCAAACAGGTTGTTCTTCTGGTAACTGCGCGACAGCCCTGTGCGTGCGCGGGCGCTTACTGAGAGATTGATGATGGATTTGCCGTCTATCAGGATGTCGCCGCTGGTCGGCTTCAGCTCGCCGAGCAACAGGTTGAACAGGGTGGTTTTCCCGGCGCCGTTTGGCCCGAGTATGACGCGGCGCTCGCCGGGTTGCAGGCTGAACGACACCTCATGGGCGACCTTGAGGCCGCCAAATTCCTTCGACAGTTTACGCGTCTCAAGCATGGGCTTTTTCCACCCGTTGAGCAAGGCGTTTGCCTATCCAGTATTCAACCTGACCATAGAAGCCGCGTTTGCCTATCACCACCACCCAGATCAGGATCAGTCCGATGATCAGGTGCCAGTAGTCGGTGAGATTGGAAACCTGGTGTTTGAGCAGCACAAAGGCCACGGCGCCAACCAGCGGGCCGATCAGGGTTCCCAGACCACCGAGAATGACGACTACCAGCACCTCGCCGGAACGGGTCCAGAAGAGCAGCTCGGGTGATATGAATTGGGTTTGTTGCGCCGCGACAATCCCGGCGACGCCCGCCAGCAGGGCGGAGAATCCCATGCAGCGCGCGCGATGAATGACGGTATTCACCCCCAGCGCGCGCATACGCGCCTCGTTTTCGTGGATGCCGACCAAGGTGCGCCCAAAGGCTGAGCGCAACAACAGGGCCGCAGCCAGATAGCAGATCGCCACGAGCGCAACGGCGTAAAAAACAAAAGTGAGGGATGAGCCCATGTCGATCCCGAGCCAAGAGACATCGAACCTGGGCAGGCCACTCATGCCGTCGTCGCTGCCCAGCCAGCGCGATCTGAAAATGAAGGTGTAGGCCATCTGCCCGAAAGCGAGCGACGCCATAATGAAAAAAATCCCACTGGTGCGCCCGGTAATCCAGCCGATCAAGGTTCCAAACAGGGCGGCCAGGGCCACCCCGGCAATCGCCGCGGGGAATGCGGGCGCGCCGTAGTGCACCGTGAGTACGCCATAGGTATAGGCGGATACGCCCATGATGGCGCCGTGGCAAAGCGACACCATGCGGCCGAAACCAGCGACCAGATCAAGGCTTACGGCCAGGATCGCGAGAATGGCGATTTCAATGACTATCTCGCGTGCGAAATACCCACCGAAACCGCCGTAGGCGAGCAACCCTCCCAGGGTGACAAGCAGGACCAGGCTACGCGCACGGGTTTGCTGAAACACGATCAGCCCCGCGCCGGGATCAGGCCTTGCGGGCGCAGGATCAGAATTGCGGCGAGCATCACATAGCTCAGAATTGCCGCAACCTCGGGAAATACCACAGCCCCGAAGGTTTCGATGAAACCGACCAGCAAGGAGCCGACTATGGCCCCAGCAAGGCTGCCCAATCCACCTATGACCACTACAATCAGGGTGGGGATGAGAATGGATATCCCCATGTCGGTGGTCGCGGAGAAAACCGGCGCGGCCACAACGCCGCCCAACCCGGCCAGCGCGCAGCCAACACAGAAGACCAGGAAGAAGAGTCGCCCGACATTGATGCCAAGGGCGGCCGCCATGTCGCTGTTTTCAACTCCGGCGCGAATCATCGCGCCAACCTGGGTTCGGGAGAATACGCCCCACAGGGTGACCATCACCACTGCTCCCACGGCTATGATGAAAAACCTATAGGTCGGGTAGGTGATACTGGCCAGTTGCGTGGCGCCGGTCAGAAGTTGCGGCGCTTCCAGCCCCAGCGCAATGTCGCCCCAACCCAGCCGAATCAGGTCCAGGATCACAAAGATCAGCCCGAAGGTTACAAGTACCTGGTTCATCGGGCCTGCCTGGCGCATTCTTTCGATAAGCGAGAAATAGAGCAACGCCCCAATTGCCATTACGGCCAAAGGCGCGAGGAAAAAGGCGAACCAGTAGCTGCCGGTGGATGCGGCAATCGACACGCCAATATATGCGCCAATCGCGTAGAGCGCGCCGTGGGCGAGGTTGACGAAGTGCAGCAGGCCGAATATGACCGTCAAGCCAATCGACAGCAGAAAAAGCAGCATCGAATATTGAATGGCGTTGAGAAACTGCAACGCCAGAAAACTGGTTTCCACTAGAACTGGTGATTGATAAAGTCGGCGATAATGGCACGGAGTGCACGATTCTGCGTGGTTTTTTACCTGAAATGTCAGCCCGGCCTTTGGTTTGAGCGCATGGGTTCAATCATGCGTGAAAGCTCCCCTACCGGGTTGGTGCGGGGCATCCTTGAGGTTGTGGGTTTTCCCCCGAACCCGGAGCCCGGGGGAAAGAGAGCGTTTTCAGAAATTTACATTGAGCAGCCGTTCGGCTCGTCGCGGACATTCTGGATGGTGTCCAAGAGCTTCTGGGTCAGGCCATTCTCACCCTGAACGGTTTCGTAGACATAGATGTCCTGAACCACATTGTTGGTGGCTTGGTCTATACCCATGGGTCCACGCGGGCTGGTGTATTCAATGGTGGGCAGCAGTTTCGCGATTGATGTGCGATCCTTGCCGCCTGCAGCTACTGCGCCCATAAGCAAGCGGGCCGCGTCGTAGCCTTGGATCGCGAACTCTGAAGGCGAGCGTCCGTATTTGGCCATGAAGTCCGCGACGAATTGTTTGTTTTCGGGCGTTTCCAGGGTCGGGACATAATGCAGCGAGGTGGTCACGCCTACGGCTGCTTCACCTTGCGCTTTGACATAGAGCGATGAGGTCAGGAAACCTGAGCCGTAGAGCGGCAGTTCCTTCGCCAGGCCAAAGGAGCCGTACTGTTTCACAAAGCTGATTGCTTCGCCGCCGGCGTAGAAAACAAAGATGCCGTCAGGATTGGCGTCCTTGGCTTTGATCAGATAGGGGCCGAAATCCTTAGTTTTGCGGAAGGGGGTGAACTCGCCTCCCACAATCCTGCCGCCCGCGGCCTCAAAGGCTTTGGTGAAGGACTCGATCATCTGGTGCCCGGCCGCATAGTCGGGCGCCAGGGTGTAGATTTTCTTTACGCCTTGCTTGACCAGCCATGGCCCCATGGGGCGGTTGACCTGTCCGTTTGAGAAAGACACCCGAACAATGTAAGGGGAGCAATCCTTGCCGGTTGCGTGGTTGTTGCCTGCATTCGCCACAATCAGGGGGACCTTAGCGCCGTGCACAAAATCGCGCATCGCGCCGAGCACGCCCGACGAGACTATGCCGACAATCACATCCACCTCGTTTTCAAGCACCAGTTTGCGCGCCTTGGCCAGGCCGACCGGGGGCTTGATTTCGGTATCTTCGTTCAGGATGACGAACTCGTTGGTTTTGCCCGCTGTGTCGAGCGCGAGGTTGAATCCATCGGCAATCTCGTTCCCAAGCGCGGCATAGGTGCCCGAAGTTGGAATGAGAAGACCGACTTTGGTTGCCGCAAAAGTCGCAGGTGAGAGGCAGACGCTGATAGCTACAGCGGCGAGAATGGTTGAAATGCGATTGCGCATGGCTTCCTCCGGTTGGTTGTAATCCGGCGTGAACCACGCCGACTGTCGGGCGAGATTATGCAAAAAAATGCAACATGTAAGGAGACAAGTTGCTTTTTTTTAGAGAATATGCAATATATCACCAATATCTGCCTGCCTAATTGGCAGGCATCACCTTTCATTCTACTTGGAGGAGACATGTCTCAAGACAGATTTGCGCGGTTGTTGGGCAACATTGCCCGGGACATTGTCGACAAGCCGTTGGATGCTTCGCTTGTTGAGCATCTCAACGCCAAATGGGGTAGGGGCAGCGCCGCTTTCACCGAACTGGGGGAGTTGTGCGCGCAGGGCGAAAGCCAGGGCTGGTTGATGGCTCGCGAGGCGGGAGGAATCAGATTCGGGCGCGCGATAAAACCCGGCGGAGCAACGGGAGAATTCAGTGTTGATGTGGTGCGCATGAAAGAAGTGCGCGGCCCCCATCACATTCACCCCAATGGGGAGATTGGCGCCATGCTATCGATTGCAGGCCAACCGAGGTTCGATGGCCAAGACGAGGGCTGGTATGTGTATGAGGCGGGCAGCGACCACCACCCCACAGTCAGCGGCGGCGAGGCCTATGTTCTCTATCTTTTACCCCAGGGGGCCATAGAGTTTACGGGGAAATAGCGCCGCCGGTGTGGGCGCATGGCACGGCGATCAGAGGAGGAGGCGCCAATGAATCACAATGCAGCTATCTATTTTGTCGATCGGCATCAAAACGAAGGCCGGGGCGATAAAACGGCTTTTCGCGAAGCGGCGGGAAAAAAGCGCTCGATCAGCTACAGGGAGTTGAGCGACCTGAGCGCCAGGGTTGCGGGGGCGTTTGCCCAAGCGGGCATAGCGCGCGAGGAGCGGGCGCTGATGCTGGTTTTGGATCAGCTTGAGTTCCCCGCAATTTTCTGGGGCGCGCTCAAGGCCGGAGTGATACCCGTGCCGATCAACACCCTGCTTGCTTCTTCAGTCTATAAAACTATTCTCGACGACAGCCGCGCGACCTGCCTGTTTGCATCGGCTGAGTTATACCGGACCGTGCAGCCCGCGCTCAGCGACAACCCCTGGTTGCGACTCGTGGTTGTGATAGGCGCCGAACCGCATGAGGGCGCGACGGATTTCGATGCTTTTTTACGCGGCGCGCAACCCCGTGAGGCCGTGCAGGCATCACCCGATGAGGTCGCTTTCTGGCTCTATTCTTCCGGAACCACGGGCAAGCCGAAAGGCGTGCGGCATGTCCACTCCAGCCTTGGCTACACCTGCGAGACCTATGCCCGGCAGGTATTGGGCATCAGGGAGGAGGATGTCGTCTATTCGGTGGCGAAAATGTTTTTCGCCTATGGCATGGGGAACGCCCTGTCCTTTCCCATGTCGGCGGGCGCGACCACGATTCTATTCAACGGCAGGCCCGAGCCGCAAGCCATCAGCGCTATTCTGGAACAGGAAAAACCAACTATTTTCTGTGGCGTGCCGACCCTCTACGCCGCGATGCTGCACTATTGGGACAAGGAGGGCGGCCCCGGAAAAACGAGCCTGAGAATCTGCGTTTCCGCAGGCGAGGCTTTGCCGGAAGAGGTGGGCAAGCGCTGGCGCGAGCTTCTTGGCGTGGACATACTCGACGGCGTTGGTTCGACCGAGATGCTGCACATTTTTTTATCCAACAAGCCTGGAGACATTATCTACGGCACATCGGGAAGGGCCGTGCCCGGCTATCAGTTGCGCCTGGTCGATGAAGAGGGCAAGGATGTCGAGCCAGGCGGGATTGGCGAACTCTTGATCCGCGGCGACTCCGCCGCCGATGGTTACTGGAATCAACGCAGGAAAAGTTGCACGACCTTTGAGGGGGAGTGGACCCGCTCGGGCGACAAGTACGAACTGACCGAGGATCGCCGCTATGTCTATTGCGGGCGCACCGATGATATGTTCAAGGTGTCGGGCATCTGGGTGTCGCCTTTTGAGGTCGAGCAGGCGTTGATCGCGCATCCTTCGGTTCTGGAAGCGGCGGTTGTCGCCAAACACGACAGCGACGGCCTGGAAAAGCCGCTGGCCTATGTGGTGCTCAAGGATGGAGCGGATGCGTCTGTGCTCGATCAACTGAAGGAGTTTGTCAAGGAGTCGATCGGCAAGTGGAAGTATCCGCGCTGGATTGAGGTTATCGACGAACTGCCGAAAACCGCAACCGGCAAGATTCAGCGCTTCCTGCTGCGTGAACGGGCGCAATGATTGACTGGTCGCTGGGGAGCGGGCGTATCAGCGTTTCGGGAAAATCACTCGAGTGGGGTTCGTTCGGGCCCCGGCCCGGCGTGGACCCGGTGATTGTGATGCTCCACGAGGGCCTGGGATGCCTTGCGCTCTGGCGTGATTTTCCGCAGCGCCTGGTTGAGCATACGGGCTTCCCGGTCTTTGCCTATTCCCGCGCCGGTTATGGACAATCTGATTCGCTCGATGCGCCCTGGCCCCTCGACTATATGGAGCGCGAAGCCATCCATAGCCTGCCGAAAATTCTGGCGGCCATCAACGCGGATTCCTGCATTTTATTGGGGCATTCGGACGGCGCCTCGATAGCGGCCGTCTACGCCGGGAGGGTGAATGATCCCGGCTTGCGGGGCGTGATTCTGATGGCGCCGCATTTCTTCACCGAGCCAATGGGTCTTGCGGAAATTGCCGCAGCGCGAGAGGTTTTCGAAACAACCGATATGCGCGAGCGCATGGCCAAATATCACCGCGATCCCGAAGCTGCTTTTCGCGGCTGGAATAATGCCTGGCTGCACCCGGATTTCCAATCGTGGAATATCGAGCAGGTGATAGAGGGCTTTCGGGTTCCCTCCCTGGCTGTGCAGGGCGCTCAGGATCAATATGGAACGGTCCGTCAGGTTGAGGTTGTGAAACGCCGCAGTCCGGCCCCGGTCACCCTCAAGCTCCTGGAAGACTGTCGGCATTCCCTGCATCTCGACCAGCTGGATGCGACGCTCGCCGCCATCGACGCTTTCGTGCAACCGCTTGAAAAAGCTTCCCGGCAAGAGATTCGGCATGAACACGCGCCAATGCGCGCCAAGGGTAGAGCTTGATTGTGAAAAATGCAATATATTGCATTTATTTGGGGATAAAGCGCAAAAGCCATGTTTACATTCGTTAATATAGGCATTATTGTGCATACTTTGTAGTTAGACGAACCCTGTCCAAGAGCCCAGATGATGACCCAACCAATCGATTTTCAGACCCATCCGGCGGCCTATCGCCATTGGCGCGTTACCTACGCAGGTGAAATTGCGAACCTGTTTATGGATGTGGACGAGGATGGCGGTTTGTTCGACGGCTATCAACTCAAACTGAACTCCTATGACCTTGGGGTGGATATTGAGCTGGCCGATATTGTGCAAAGAATGCGCTTTGAGCACCCTGAGGTGAAAGTGGTGATTCTGCGTTCGGGCAAGGACAATGTCTTTTGCGCCGGGGCGAACATCCGCATGCTTGGCGGCGCATCCCACGCCCTTAAGGTGAATTTTTGCAAGTTCACCAACGAAACCCGCAACAACTTTGAGGCGGCGGAAGCTGATTCAGGGCAGAAATACATTGCGGCGGTCAAGGGTTCGTGCGCCGGAGGTGGTTACGAGCTCGCCCTGGCGTGCAATTACATTATGCTGACCGACGACAGCTCTTCGGCTGTTTCCCTGCCCGAGGTATCCCTGTTGGCCGTATTGCCGGGAACGGGCGGCTTGACGCGCGTTACCGACAAGCGCAAGGTGCGTCGCGACCGGGCGGATATCTTCTGTTCGGTCGAAGAAGGGGTAAGGGGCAAGCGCGCCGTCGAATGGCGGCTGGTGGACGAGCTGGCGCCCAACGCGAGCTTCGACCAGGCTGTGATGGATCAAGCGCACAAATTCGCGGCGCAGATGCGCGCCAAAGCGGATAAGGGCATCGCCCTCAATCCGATTGCGCGCAGCTTTGGCGAGGATGGCTCGATTTCCTATTCGCTGCTTGACCTGGAAGTGGACAGAGACAGGAGGAGGGCGACCATCACCATCAAGGGGCCTGACGGCAAGGCGCCCGACTCGATTGATGCCCTGGTGGCGCTGGGCGATCAGTCCTACCTGTTGCGACTGGCGCGTGAGCTCGACGACGCGATTCTGCACCTGAGATTCAACGAAGTGCAGCTTGGCCTGCTGATTTTTCGCGCTCAGGGCGATCCGCATGCGGTGCTCGACCACGAAGATTTTTTAATCAAGTATAAGAATCACTGGCTGGCGAAAGAGATACTCGGCAACTGGAAGCGAGTGCTGAAACGCATTGATCTCACCTCGCGCTCTCTCGTGGCCCTGGTCGAGCACGGCTCGTGTTTTGCCGGCTGCTTGGCCGAATTACTCTGGGCCGTCGACCGCAGCTACATGATGAGCGGCGAATTCGAGGGTGATGATCGTGACCCGGCCTGCATCCTGCTCGGCGAGTCGAATTTCACTTGCTATCCGATGAGCAACGGTCTGACGCGCCTGGAAAACAGATTTTTGGGCGAGCCGCAATCGGTGGAGAAAGCCAAATCCAGGCTGGGTAAACCCATCGATGTAGCCGAAGCCGTCGACCTGGGGCTGGTTACCTATGCCCTGGATGACCTGGATTGGGAGGACGAAGTGCGGATTTTCATGGAGGAACGCGCGTCCTTCAGCCCGGATGCAATGACGGGAATGGAGGCCAACCTTCGATTCGCTGGCCCCGAAACTATGGAAACCCGAATTTTTGGTCGCCTGACGGCCTGGCAGAACTGGATTTTTCAGCGGCCCAACGCAGTGGGTGAAAAAGGTGCGCTGCAACGCTATGGAACCGGTAAGCGCGGTGACTATGACATGCAGCGGGTATAACTTCCGGAGGTAAACAATGATCGACAACATGAACGTCAGCTATGACACGCAAATCCCCAACAATGTCGGGCTGTCGTCCGACAGGCGCGTACTCAAGGCGCTCGAAAAGTGGCGCCCGGGATACATAAGTTGGTGGAAAAGTCTGATACCGCAAAAATACCAGGAAGCGGATGTGTATCTGCGTACGGCTGTTTCGGTTGATCCCAAGGGGTGGGCCAAGTTCGATTATGTCAGGATGCCCGAATACCGCTGGGGGGTGTTGCTCGCGCCCCAGGTGGAAGGTCGAACCATCCCCTGTGGCGAACACACGGGCAAACCGGCCTGGCAAGAAGTGCCGGGTGAGTATCGTAATCTGCTCAAGCGCCTGATTGTGATTCAGGGCGACACCGAGCCTGCCTCGGTAGAGCAGCAAAAGATGTTGGCGCAAACCGCGCCCTCCCTGTACGACATGCGCAATCTCTTTCAGGTCAATGTGGAAGAAGGGCGCCACCTCTGGGCCATGGTGTATCTGTTACACAAGTATTTTGGCTCGGATGGTCGCGAAGAGGCCGATGATCTGCTGCGACGCAGATCGGGTTCGGAAGAGGCGCCGCGCCTGCTGGGCGCTTTCAACGAAAAAACGCCCGATTGGCTGTCGTTTTTCATGTTCACCTACTTCACCGATCGTGACGGGAAAATGCAGCTCGAAAGCTTGGCCCAGTCGGGGTTTGATCCGCTTTCACGCAGTTGCCGGTTCATGCTTACTGAAGAAGCGCATCATATGTTTGTGGGCGAAACCGGAGTGGGGCGCACCATCGAGCGCACCTGTCAGGTCATGAACGAAAACGGTATAGAGGATCCGTACGACATTGACCGGATTCGCGGGCTGGAGGTGATCGATCTGCCCACCATCCAGAAAAAACTGAACATGCACTACACCCTCAGCCTTGATTTATTTGGTCAGGAAGTGTCAACCAACGCGGCCAATGCGTTTAATTCCGGCATCAAGGGCAGGTACATGGAGCACAAGCTGGAAGACGATCATATTCTGACCAACGACACCTATCGGGTGTGTGACCTTGAGGACAACAGAATAGTGCAAAAGGATGTGCCCGCCCTGACGGCCATCAACATGCGTTTGCGCGACGACTATACCCGCGACGCCGAAGGCGGCGTTGGCAGGTGGAACCGGATCATTGAAAAATCCGGCGTGGATTTTGCGCTGAAACTGCCGCACGAGGCGTTCAATCGCAAGATAGGCGTGTTCTCCCAGGGTTTGTTTGATCCACAGGGGAACCCGGTTTCGGGCGCGGAGTACGATGCTTCGGTCAATAGCTGGCTTCCCTCAAAGGCCGATGACGACTTTCTTCAATCCATGATGGTTCCGGTCATGGAGCCAGGGCGCTACGCCCCTTGGCTGGCCCCGCCCAAGGTCGGCATCGACAACAAACCGGGGGATTTCGAATACGTGAAGCTGCATGCCGCTTGACAGGGCAATCATGGTCGGGCAAGCATCATAATCGGGACATTGGAGAAGGGGAGCCTGGCGCCAATGCACAAGCCGCTCAAGCAGCATCTGATTGATCCGGAAATCTGCATCAGGTGTTATACCTGCGAGATGACCTGCCCGATCCAGGCAATCAGCCACAACGACGACAATGTTGTTGTTGATCCTTCAATCTGCAATCATTGCCTGAACTGCATCCCCGTTTGCCCCACTGGTTCAATCGACGAGTGGCGGGTGGTCAATTTACCCTATTCGCTCGAAGAGCAATTTGGCTGGAGCGAATTGCCAACCCAGCAAGCCGTTGCGGGGGAAGATGGCGCAGAGGCGATTGACCATGCGGTGGCGGCGCTGCTGGCGCAAGCCCACCAGGGCGCAGGCGGAAAAAGTAAGGCGCCGGCGAGCGCTCTCAGGCCCTCGGTAAACCTCTACACCAACGCCGATCCGGCGAGCGCCAAAGTGCAGGGCAACTACAGATTGACCACGGAAGGATCGGATACGGATGTTCGCCATATCATTCTCGATTTTGGCGCGAGGCCTTTCCCGGTTCTGGAAGGGCAGTCTCTGGGAATCATCGCCCCCGGCCTGGATGCGGACGGCAAGCCCCACCCGCCCCGGCTCTATTCCATTTCCAGCCCGCGTGACGGCGAACGCCCCAATTACAACAACCTGTCGCTGACCGTAAAACGCGAACCCGACGGGCTGTGTTCCAACTATTTGTGTAATCTCAAGCAGGGAGATTCGGTTCTGGTTACCGGTCCCTTTGGATCAACCTTTCTGATGCCCGAGGATCCATCGGCAAATCTGCTGATGGTGTGTACGGGAACCGGCTCAGCGCCTTTTCGCGCTTTCACCATGCGCCGCCAACGCCTGGCGATGCAATCGGGCGGCGATATGTTGCTGTTTTTCGGCGCGCGTACTGCGGATTCGCTGCCCTATTTCGGCCCCTTGAACAAGGTGCCCGAGCGGATTCTGAAAAAACACCTTGTGTTCAGTCGCATTCCCGATTCGCCGAAAGAATATGTGCAGGATCGCATGATGGTCGAACACGAGGCTGTCGCGAACCTGCTTGCCAATCCCAAAACCCATATCTATATCTGCGGCCTGAGAGGTATGGAAGAGGGAGTCGAGCGCGCCTTCGCCAATATCTGCGAGAGCTCAGGAGAGCCATGGATTGCGCTTCGCGACGCCATGCGCGAAGAGGGTCGCTATCACATTGAGACCTACTGATGGCCTTTGAACACGAAATTCGGGTGACTTGGGGAGATTGCGATCCGGCGCGGATTGTCTATACCGCGAGGTTGCCCTGGTTTGCGCTCGACGCAATCAACGCCTGGTGGGAACACCACTTGGGCAATGGGTGGTACCAGCTCGAATTGGACCAGGGGATTGGCACGCCCTTTGTCAATATGTCGATGAATTTCAGGCAACCGGTTACGCCCAGACACAGGTTGCGATGTAGGGTGTGGCCGAACCGGCTTGGCAAGTCATCGGTCGGTTTCCGCGTCGAAGGTTGGCAGAATGAGGTGTTGTGTTTCGATGGCGATTTTGTGTGCGTGTTTGTTGAATCCATGGCGTTTAAAAAGATCACGCCTCCGGAGCGGATCGCCGGGATACTGCAACAGCACCTCAAGGAAAATCCATAGGCTGCGAGTCCGTTTTTTGCCGGTAATGCCCAATCATCCTGTATGCAATATAGTTCACCTGGGGTAAGTGCATGGCCGAGATAGTCAACTTCAAGGGCGAAACGCGACATCCGACAGCGCGTGATCTTGAGGACGACAGGCTCTCGTCTTTGCTTCGGCGGGTTGGAGAAAGAGTAAGAAAAACCAGGGAGTTGAAAGGGCTGTCGCGGCGGGCCCTGGCCGAAAAATCCGGCCTGTCGCAACGCTACCTGGCGCAACTTGAAGCGGGCGAGGGCAATATTTCAATCGGCCTGTTGCAGCAGCTGGCGGGGGCTCTGGGCTTTCGCATGGAATGGTTTGTCGGCGAGGACGATCCTTGGACATCCGAGATAGTGCAGGCGACGGACTTGTTCAGGGCGGCCACCGCTGAAAAGCGCCGCAAGGCCATGCAACTGCTTACTCCGCACTCTCCCCAAAGCCTGCGGGCGAGTCGAATTTGCCTGATAGGCTTGAGAGGAGCGGGTAAATCCACCCTTGGCGCAATGGTGGGGCGGATGCTGGAGACGCCTTTCGTCGAATTGAGCCGCGAGATGGAGGATCACTCGGGCATACCGGCCAACGAAATCATGGCTATGTACGGGCAGGAAGGCTATCGGATGCTCGAGGCTCAGGCTCTCGGTCGTATTATCGCCACGCATGAAACGGTTCTGCTCGCGGTCGCCGGCGGGCTGGTGAGCGAACCCGATACCTATAAGACCCTGTTGTCCAACTTCCATACCGTCTGGATCCAGGCAAGCGCCGAAGAGCACATGGCCCGCGTGCTTGCTCAGGGCGATACCCGCCCCATGGCGGACAATCCCGAAGCAATGAAACAACTGCAAGCGATTCTGCATACACGCGCGGCCCTGTATACGCAGGCCGAAGCGAAACTGGACACCCGCAACAAACCACCCCGCGAATCGGCCGATGAACTCACGGCTCTGATTCGTGAACAAGGCTGGCTGGAAAATCCTGCTCGGGATTAACTGGAACCATCAATCGGTTGTCAGCCGTGCCGCTGGGCGAACTGACGCATGAATTCCACCAGCGCTTCGACCGACGCCATGGGCACGGCGTTGTAGAGGTTGGCGCGCATGCCCCCGACCGCGCGGTGGCCTTTGAGAAACAGCAATCCCGCTTCTTCGGCCTGTTGGAGAAAGGACTGGTCCAGCTCCGGGTTGGCGAGCTGGAAGGGGATGTTCATGCGCGAGCGCCAGGCGTTGGGAACGCCGTTGCGATAGAGGGGCAGGGTGTCGATGGCTTGGTAGAGCAGCCCGGCTTTGGCCTGGTTGATCCGCTCCATGGCCGCGAGGCCGCCCTGTTCCTCCAGCCATTTGCACACCAGGTTGATGACATAAATGCCGAAGGTGTTTGGGGTGTGCAGCAGCGAATCCTGCTCCGCCTGCAGGGCGTAGTTGCAGGCGGGGGGGCAGGTTGCGCGCGCCTTGCCGAGCAGGTCCTTGCGCACTATCACCAGACTGATGCCGGCGGGGCCGATGTTTTTTTGCGCCCCGGCGTAGATGAGCGCATAGTCGGCAATCCTGAGTCTGGACGAGAGCAGGCAGGAGGAAAAGTCGCCGATCAGTGGCAGGTTGGGGGGCAGGCTGGACGACAGCTCGGGCGGCAGCGTCGGGCGGGCGGGCCAGGCCAGGCCTTCAATGGTTTCGTTGGGGCAGAAATGGGCGTAGGCGTAGTCGGCCGGGTCAATATCCTTCTCCGCCTCTTCGGCCTTGCCCGGAACAATGTCCACGCTGGTGACCCGTACCTGTTTGGCGGCGTGTTCGGCGGCTTTTCTTGACCAGTGTCCGGTGTTGAGATAGAGCGCGCGGTCACTCGCGACGCTGAGGTTGAGGGGAGCGATGGAAAAGTGCGCCGTGGCCGCAAGGGTGAGGTAGAGCAGCTGATAGTCGTCGGGTATATCCAGCAGGCGGCGCAGGCGCGCGCTGGTGTCCTGCACCAGTTGCACGAACTGGGGCGAGCGGTGGCTGACTTCGATCACCGAATAGCCGCGCCCCTGCCAGTCGGTCAGCTCGGCCTGCGCTTGCGCCAGCACCGGCGCCGGCAGTGCAGCCGGGCCAGGGCTGAAGTTGTGGATTGTCCTGGTCGTTGTCATTATTCCAGTTCGGTAAACCATTCGCCAAGCCCTTGGCGCTCCCAGCGGCGTTGATTGAGGCCGCCGATGATGCGCCCGCGTAACCGGTGCTGGTGGTTGAAGACAAAGGCGATGGGGGTGGAATCGCCGCCAAGTTTGCTCGCCAGCTTGCCTTCGCTATCGTCGAGGAGGATCCGGAACGGGTTGCCAAACCGATCGATAAAGGCCAGGCTGTCGGCGCTTGCGTCCTTGAAGGTGATTCCCACCAGCGGCACGCCGCGCTGCGCCAGTTGCATTACATAGGGATGCTCGGCGCGGCAGGTGGGGCACCAGCTTGCCCAGAGCAGTGCGATGAATTTGCCCTTGGGGAGAGTTGAGTCACCAGCCAGGCGGGGTTGATCCCAAGCGGCCTGGTCGAGCAATAGATCGGTTGCCTGGAACACACCGGGAGGCAGGTCAGGTTGCTGGGTGCATCCTCCCAGCCAGGCGAGCAGGAGCAGGAGCGCGAAGGGTCGCATAGCGGCTATGCCCTGTAGGCGGCGCGGATTTCCTCGGCAATCCGCTCCAGCCCACGGCTCACCAGTTCAGGCTCCTGGGCGTAGCTGATGCGGATGCACTGATGATCCGGCTCGCCACGAGCGCCGGGAAAGAAGTAATCGCCCGGCACGATTATCACCCCGTGCGCCTTGCAACGCTGGTATAGCTCGTAGCTGCTGATGGGCAGGTCGGGCATCCAGAGCCACAGGAATATACCGCCATCCACCCGATGCAGGCGGCAGGGCAGACCCGCCAGCAGTTCCTTGCACTGGCGAACGGCGGCTTCTGCGCGCGCCTGGTAAAAGGGGCGGATGGCCTGTTGCGAAAGCTCGATGATCTCGCCCGTTTCAATCAGCGGCGTGACCAGCCTGGCGGCAGTCGCGCTGGGCGCAAGCGCGGTAATCGCGTTGATTCTACCCAGTTGCGCAATCAATTCCTGGTTGGCCACCACTATGCCGGTGCGCGCCGCCGGCAGGCCGAATTTGGAGAGGCTGAGCACGAGTACGATTCCTTCGTCCCAAGGCAGCTCGGTCTGGGTAAACAGAATGCCGGGGAAGGGATCGCCGTAGGCGTTGTCGATTATCAGCGGAATCCTTGCTTTGTTGGCGAGTTGGCGCAGGTCGGCGAGCTCCTGGTTGGTGAGCACCTTGCCGCTGGGGTTGCAGGGGCGCGATACGCAGATTGCCCTGGCGTCGTGCAGGTTCAGCGCTTCCAGATCCGGGGTGTAGACAAACTCCTGCGCGTCGGTTGTAACTCGCCTGGCCGGGGTGGAGGCCAGCAGGTCGGGTGCAAGGCCGAGCTGGGTATAGCCGATATATTCGGGCGAAAGCGGCAGGGCTATGCGCCCGCCGTCGCCCGCCAGCAGATTGAAGAGGTGGAAAAAGGCCGCCTGGCTGCCGTTGGTGAGGGCGATGTTCTTTTCGCTGATGCCCCAGCCGCAGGTGCGGGAGAGCAGCCTCGCGAGCGCCACGCGAAAGTGATGATCGCCCAAGGGTTCGGAATAGGCGCCGAGCAGTTGTTTGACCGATTCGTCCGTGTTTTGGCGCAACAGCTCGCACAAGCGGGTGAGCACCCTGGGCACAAAACCTGGATTGCCGCCGCCGAGCATGATCGCGCCTTCGCGCAGGCCCTCGGCCAGGTCGTCCATCAGCAGGTTGATGCCGGAGACGCAGGCGAGGCGCTCGGCGAAGGGGTTGGCGTTGCTCATGAGGGCTGGTTCGCGGTGTGTCTGTCGCTGTGCAGGTGAACCACCCCCATACGGATGTATTCGCTTAGAGTCTCAAAGGTCTCGTCGCTTGGCAGGCTTTCCTTGTTTGAGAGGTCCGCGCCTTGCACCTGGCCCATGACATTAAACAGCCGAGTCAACTCCTGATCGAGTGGTTGGCGCTCATTGAGGGTACTGAATGTGAGGACGAAGGCGTCGCAGAAGTCGATCAACTCGGCCAGGCGCTGCTTGATCGGCGCTTCGTCCGGCGGCAACAGCAGTTGGTAGTCAAACTCGGTGTTTGTGAGCTGGTGGCTGGTGGTGAGATAGAGTTGCCGCAGGAGTTCGTTGATTGGCTGCTTGTCTTGCGGTTGCGCCTCCAATGGCGCTTGTTCGTGCGGCAGCTCTGTTGCCTGGATGCCCTCCCGCAGGTTCGGCAACAGCCCCTGTTCCACCAGCAGAGCGTATTGCTGTTCGTGGTTGCAGGCGATGGCGGCGCTGATCGCGCCGTGGATGCCGCCGATGCTCCAGTCCGGCATGGTGGTTTCCAGCCAGGTTTGCAGTTGCCTGTAGGCGGCCTCGCCAAAGCGTGCTTGCGCGCCGTTCATGCCTTGGGCGTTTTGTTTTGCTTCGCCCTTGTTGTGGCTTTTTTCGCGTGTGCCGGTTTTACTTTGGCGGTTTTACTACTGCGCGATCCGGGTTTGCGGGAAAAATCCGGGCTGGCGAAATCGCCTGGTGGGGGCGTCTGGCTTGCTGCTTGACCGGCAGGCGCGGGGGTAGGACCGTCATCCGGGCCGTCGTCAAAATCATTATCCGAGCCGTCATCCGAATTGTCATCCGGGTCATCATCGGGATCGTCGCTTTCCTCCTTCTGTTTGCCCGAGCCCATAAAGCGGTGCATTACCAGCCCGAGTTCGAACAGCACCCACATGGGCACGGCGACAAAGGCCTGAGAGAAAATATCCGGAGGGGTGATCAGCATGCCGAACACAAAACAGCCGATAAAAATATAGGGGCGTTGCCGCGCCAGGGTGGCGCGCTCCACCAGACCGGCGCGCAACAGCAGCAGGGTGGCGATGGGCACCTGAAAGGCCAGGCCGAACGCGATCAGCAGTTTCAGCACGAAACTGAGATAACTGGAGATGTCCGTCATCGGCACCACGCTTTCCGGCCCCACGCTGAGAAAAAAACCAAACACCAGTCGGAACACCACGTAATAGGCAAAGGCCATACCCGCGTAAAACAAGAAGACGCTGAAGAAAAACATGGGGATGGCGAAGCGTTTTTCGTTCTTGTACAAGCCGGGGGCCACAAACAGCCAGACCTGAAGGAGAATGACCGGCATACTGATCACCAGGCTGAAAAACAGCGCCAGGCGAAAGGGAGCGAAAAAGGGCGAGGTGACATCCGTGGCGATCATGGTCGAACCTTCGGGCAAAATCGCTCTCAAAGGTTCGGACACATAACCATAGAGATCGTTGGCGAAGATGAACAGCACCAGAAAACACAGCCCCAAGGCTATCAGGCTGTAGACCAGGCGCAGACGCAACTCCTTGAGATGACCGACGAAGGTCATCTCGTCGCGTTTGGCGTCTCCTGTTTTACTCATTGGTTGTCCAGTGGCTGATCCGGCAACCTGAAGTGAATGGGGTGCTCGCCCTTGTCGTAGTCAACCAGGGCGAAGTTCAGTGTACCCAGCGCACACATCTGGCCGTTGTTGTTGAATACCTCGACCTGCACCACTATCAGGTTGCGGCCGTTCTTCACCACCCTGCCCAGGGCGCGCAGTCGAGGCGCCTGGCCGGGGCGCAGAAAGTTGACATGCATATCAGCCGTCACCACCGCCTTACCCTGCGGCGCAAGCGACATGGCCGCGCCGCCAGCGCAGTGGTCAATCAATGAGGCAATCACCCCGCCATGCACATTATTTTGAAACTGGGTGTGCTGTGGCTCGATATCCAAGTGGATGTTGCAGATGCCGTTGCCGCATTCGTCGCGCTTGAAGCCAACGAAGGCGCCAAAGCGCTGGGGCGTCTGTTCGCTTGCCAATTCGCTCATGGACTCTAGTTGGCGGCTTTGGCGCGGGGCTTTTTCGCGGCCGCAGTCGTCGCCTTGCCGGGCGCTTTTTTTGCGCCTGTCTTTTTGCTGGCCTGGTTCGTTTTGCCAGGTGGGTTTTTCTTCCCTGTGGGAGGCTGTTTGGCGGGTTTGGCATTCTCAGACGCTTGCGACCAGCCGAGCTGCTTGCCTACGGCTTGGGAGTTCGCGCTTTTGGTGGCGTGTTTTTTACCCTGGTTGCGGTTGAAGTCGTCAATATCGTCAACGGAAGCAAGCTCCTCGCCGATTTTTTTTGCGCTGTCCTTGTAGCTTTCCAGCTGGCGTGACATTTCAGCGTAGTTAAGCTCGTCCTCCACCTGTTTTCTGGCGGATTCGACACTGTTTTTCAGCCGCTTCCACCACACAATCCCCGTGCGGATGGCGGTGGGGAACTTATCCGGCCCGAGCACCAGCAGGGCAAGCCCCGCCACTATGAGCAGCTCAAGAAAGCCAATATCAAGCAAGATACCCCCAGGG
>Ga0209562_1000277_pt1 | contig 19499 bp, 18 predicted proteins | sample WorMetvacBELIZE2_FD_187399 | JGI IMG/M metagenome (GOLD analysis project Ga0209562, IMG submission 187399) | Marine gutless worms symbiont microbial communities from Max Planck institute for Marine Microbiology, Germany - Olavius vacuus BELIZE.2... | ecosystem: Host-associated > Annelida >... | reverse complement strand
GTGTTTAACTCCCCCGACGGAGGGGTTCCCGTGGGACAATCTCCATAAAATTTTACCTAGATGTCAGCAGATGGCCAGCGTACCAAATGGTGAAGAAAAAATTCCGAAAATTTCAATCGCCTGAGTAGGGCGCACGAACGTTACAGACAGACAGACGACAGACGACAGACGGACGGACGATGACATATAGCGAACCTGAACTTGAGTTCACGTTCGCTAAAAATGTGTAGCTGCATGAAATGGATTGTAAAAATCTACTTTCTACTTCTACTTACTCAAGTACAATTTTTTGGAACCACTTTCTACTTTCTAGAGAGTAGAAAATTTTCATTCTACTTCTACTTTTTTTAAAGTAGAATTTTCTGGATGTACTTCTACTTTTTTGAAAGTAGCAAAGTCATTAACTTTTGACAACACTGCTAAAATGCCTCTCAATGTCAAGGTCAAATGTAGGAAAATTTCATCACTTTTAGGGTCCACCAGAAACTGTATTCGTTTCAAGTTGCATCAGTTTTTGATCAGTAGCTTTTCATTTTTTTTGTGCAGATTCCAGCCAGACAGATTGACACAGACACAAACACACAGACACTGGTAAAAACAAAACTAGCTGCACAGAACGTGGCTGGTGCCCAGGTAACTAGACTTGTCAGTTGCAGCAGGTGGGCCATGTCTGTTAGTGCAGTTTAGTGAACAGCATGTCTCATTACCACGATCAGCTAAACATGTACAAAGATTTTTGTTCTGGTAAAACGTCCATAATTTGTAAGAAACCTCCCTTTGTAGCCGGTAATAATTTTGTAGAAATTTTCACATAGGAGTATAATTTGGATTTTTGTTTATTTGCTACAAAGTTGGTTTACTAGGTGATGTTATCATGTTTGTGTTGTATGAAATGTACTTTATTAAAGCGATTAATTAGCAGTAGATGGTTGGCTGAGAGAACTTGTCATATGTGGACAGCATCGTGACGGTGGCCTGGACATGAACGTCGTTGAGGTTTACCAGCGTTGGGGTATCACTGGTCGAGGCTCAGTTGTATCCATACTTGATGACGGCATTGAGAAAGATCACCCAGACCTTGTCAGCAACTATGTAAGACATGTTTTTACATGGCTGTTTCTTAATTGTTTATTTTCTAAATAAATGACTGGTGGATTTCTCTGATGCATGTGACACCTGATTACCTCGGTTTGCTGGAACACAGGCTGTAAAGTAAGTGTTGTTATTTGTTTGATTTTTTTGACTGTCTTGTGTATGAATGACATACATATGACGTACATATATTTTCCCGTGATACAGACCAAACTTGCTGTTGATGGCTTTCTGCAGCTGTATTCTGCTGATAATAATGCAGTCATCTGGCTAAGAGACATGCAGATGAAAGCACTCATGAAACTACTAGAAAAGTTGACAGTCTGATGCATTGCAACTTGAGACCACCCGACTTTGCATCAGTTCTTCGAATCTTTAATTACGAGGTCCAGAATGCATCTACAAATTCAGCAATTTCACAACCTCTGCAGATCCATAGTACACCACACACCAAAATTTCAGTGGAGTTGGACAAGATATGGCTGAGTTATTGCAGTTTTACTATTTTAGTATGTGAATACTGTGATCTTAGTGATATGCAGTAATTTCCACTGTAGTATAAGTTTTGGAGAGTTACTGATTGTGGTAGGTGGTATATTCGTATTCATAATGTTAGTTTAATTTTTGCCTACATCCATTTAATCAACTTCTACCTTTCATTGTTTACTTATTTAAGGCCAGAATTGATTATGCTGGGCTGGGAAGTTCGCCAATTGATTGTTCTGTTTACGGATGCACTGCTGAACAAGTTGCTAACTCTGGTAATTTTCACATGCATGTTCCACCAGGGCCCCCAATGAGCTCCAGTTTCTTAGAGATGGTGGGACTATACTATACCAGATTTGAGGAGAATGTGGGCCAATCATTGGCACTCTTGAGGAGTCACGTTTTAGATTTCCAACATATTGCTTTATTTTGGAACCAGAAGGCATCAGAGGCAGACTTTTTACCTACGTAAAAATTTTCAGGGGAGGGGTGGACAAGATGTGTGAGAGAATTGAATAAATTCAACCTAGGGCAGAACCTTTTATATACTTTTGTAGTCCACTGCTGCACGGCCGGGAAGGTTGAACATCTTGTCATCATCTGATAGTCGCAAAAGAAATAAACATTAAACACGGGTAAAACATAAGACCTCCATAATATCGTTGGGTGGTCTAATAACTTCACATTGCACATTTTTGTTTACTTCATTTTAGTAAAATTCAGTTAGGTTTCAGGGTTAATTTTTATTGGATGAATTGTATAATTTAGATAATTGCAAAATTTATTTGGTAGTGTGTGTGTAGTGTGTGATCGATAGTGCTCGTAGGTTTGGCAGTGAAATTGATAGGATGTGAAAATGACGGTGTCTAGGATGCTGGCGCTAGTTACGATGTGAATGCACATGACTCGGATCCACAGCCTCGATATGATATCACCAATGAAAACAGGTATTGTACGATGTTGCCAGTGTTGTGAGAAATGACTCAGAGATACAGCCATTGACATAGTACAGCACATTGTCTCTTAATAAAAGGAGAAGCTTTTGGATAGGCCAAGTATTGTTTCGAGGGAGCTCATCCCCTTTTGCGGCATTTTGAGCTGGCGAGGGTTAAAACCAATTAAGCTAGCATACCATGTTGGCCAGATGGCCTGCTGAGTTAACAACCAGCACCTTTAACCAACTAGGTCAATATGCCTGCAGTGCTTGTAACAGGGCAGCTGAAGTCAGTAAGGAGTGCTGATCAGATCACCTTCATGGACTGATTGGACTTGCAAAGCATTTCTGTTCACTGAATGAAAAGCTGCATTGATGTCTGCAGACGATGCTGCCACAGCATAGCTCAGGGCATTGACGTGATGAATTTCTTGTTAGTACAGTTCATTGTACAGCTGCAGAGCACAGTTGCAAGTTAATATTATTTCAGCGAAGCCAGCAACGTCGAAGACACAGCTGGCACGAGCAAGCACAGGCTTAACACCATATAATGCCTACTGTCTCAAATAACACACAACTAGCATAATTTAGCAGTTTCCGATTCCAATTTAAAAGATTTGTTTTAAGAAGTATTCACTGTACAGCAATTAACACATTGTGACGATAAGGAATTACAACCACTGACAACTCTGTTACTGAAAGCAAAATCTAAAGAAAGTTTGCTTTCAGTAATATGTGTAGTTAATGGTTTTTCTTGCTAATTCTGACTTTCATCAGTATATAGTACACAGCTGATGGCAACATTTGCTGTGTTTTTGGAGAGCCCATTAATAAATTTTCAGACAACACCTGAAGACAGTACTGTTTTTAACCTACTGATACATACAGTGCATTAGAGGTGCTAAGATAAATGTACTGTATATTATTTTGTTATTGTCATCGTCATTGTTTTCTAGCAGTGTCTAGTGCTATGTTTGCTAGACATGGCACAAGGTGCGCTGGAGAGGTGGCAGCACAGGCAAACAATGGCATTTGTAGTACAGGCGTCGCGTATGAAGCAGGCATTGGTGGTTAGTCACCTTACTCTCTGTGCCAGTAACTGGTCTGCGTAAATGTTTGTCACAAATTTGCATTGTTATTCTATTATGTCTGCTAAGAAAAGTCTTTTATATAATCCCACTTTACTTTTATGCTCCAGTCTTACAACTTAGAAAAACAAATGATAATATAAATATCAGTATTATCACAACATTGGATTCCTGGCAAACTACATATCGGATCAATCATGCATTACCTGGCAAGACATTGTCTGAAGAGACATTGAACAGTGTGACATGGGAAGATGTCTGTCTCAAGGTACTGGACAGAGAGCAATGAAAAGAATGTGCTGGCTACTGGAAGAGCCATTAAAATTAACTGTATTATAAAGTAATAAAACATTTCACTGTGATGTTTATGCCGCACTCAGCTGAAGATGTGCTTGGTGGAACAGGTGTTTGATATGATTATTTTGATACCTGTGATGATGATGATGATGATGGTGATGATGCAGGTGTGCGCATGTTGGACGGCGATGTTACTGATGCAGTTGAAGCTCAATCCATCAGTCTGAATCCTCAGCATATTGACATCTACAGTGCATCGTGGGGTCCTGATGATGATGGCAGGACTGTCGACGGACCTGGCGCTCTTGCAAACAAAGCTTTCTTTGACGGCATCACAAAGGTTGCAAGTTTTGAGCTTCTGTTGATTCAAGAGATAAAACAGACTATTCAGTGAGCTCAAATTATTCAAATATAGTTTTTATTTGATGTGCCGTATAATAATGCTGATTACGTTTATACATTAACCTGTTTGTCGTTACAGGGTCGTGGTGGTCTCGGCTCAATCTATGTGTGGGCATCTGGCAATGGAGGTCGTAATGGTGACAGCTGTAGCTGTGATGGCTACACTAACAGTATCTACACATTGTCAATCAGCAGTGCTTCAGAGAACGGACTCGTGCCGTGGTACTCGGAGCCGTGTGCTTCAACACTGGCCACAACATACAGCAGTGGAGGCACCTCAGAACGACAGATAGTATGTTACTTGTGCTGCATTGATGTTATGATGCTGTGAACTGCTACGATGCTCTTTCTTTGACTGTTGTGCATTCAGTTTGTTGGTACTCTTTTCCTGAATGTTTGACTGTTATTTTACCAAGCATATATGTTTGTGTCTTTACTTGTCCTTAGTCGTACTGGTTATTGCTTGTATGTGATTGATATGCCTCTGTTATCTCAATTCGTTGGCACATCATTGGTCTTCAGCTGCCGTTAGCTGTGCTATGGCTTCAATATGTGAAGTGAAGTGGTGCTGTTAGGAGGAATATTAATGAGTTAGATTTGATATCATTTTTCAGTTTGGTGGGTGTCATTTTTGTGTAGTAAGAGCAGAGCATTCTGTTAAAACGGTTTTAAGTCCATTTGCATGAAATGTCAGTCAAAATTGAAAAAAATACTTAAGCCAGTTTTGTCCCATCTGTATATGCAGAGTAGTTCCAAAGAGTTTTGATCATATTTGTCAAAGTGAATGTTTGGCAGTTAAAGTGCATAAAACACTTGTCAGTACATAGTTGCACTACATTTTATGTTTTTCTTGTTACATCTTATGCATTGAGTAGGTTGCTGCAGAATCAGTTAAGTGGAGTTACTTGAAGTTAGATGTTGAGTGATGTTCACATAACTGGCCTGATCAACCTGTATCTGCTGTGACATACATCATAGCTTTTAACTAATGCCACTTGCGACTACCATTCCACATTCCCACCACTCATTCTTACAGTTGAGTGGACCAAAGTTGGGAAAGTTGGCAGTCATCAGTGCGTAACAAGTTCTTTTTAGATTTCCGATAAATTGCTGCAATTCGACAGCTGTGGGTGTCAAAACTTGAGTTAAAATTTTGGACTTTTGACCCCCGGGAATTTACGGGACAGCAATATGATTGAATTTTCTCAGTTCATCGAGCTGAGAGATTAGGAGACGAGTTTAAAAAAGTACAGTAGCAAACTACACAGTGAACCATAAAAAACGTGGACATTTTATTTTTGACCATAACTTTGGCTAATCTTAACCGATTTTTATAGTTTTTATATCATTTTAATAGTGAAGAAATTCTACATGCGACCGTAGTAAAATTTACCACATCACCTTAATTGTGTGCGCACCTTACTTCGTAAATCTAAATAACAACATTTTAAAGTTAAAAACGCTATTATTCTTTGTTCATTTTCGTTCACAGCAAAAGAGAACAGAAAAACATGTCCAGTTATCAAATTTACAGTGTTGACATTTCGACATTGTTATTTGAGAGTAGCAATCATAAGTAATGTTCAAAATGTCCGCGTTCAGCGTCGACACAGGCCGACAGACGACGCCTCCACTCGTCGATGGCGTGGTTCACAACAGAATGGTCCAGTTCGCACCACACAGAGATCAGACGCTTATTAGCAACAATTTCTTTAAGTAATAAATAAATAAATGCATGCCCTATTTTGTACATTTTATTCTGGTTTCGGCAGTGCAAAAAATTATTGAAATCGGTTAGATTTGACAGAGTTGCAGTCAAATGTACACTGCTACGTTTTATAAACCATGGCAAAAATGTACGTTTAAATTTTTTCAGCTAAGGTGCACACATAAATGATGTGAAAAATTTTATTATAGTCGCATGTAGAATTTCTTCGCGATTAAAATGATATAAAAACTATAAAAATCGGTTATGATTTGCCAAAGTTATAGTCAAAAGTAAAATGTCACGTTTTTTATGGTTCACTGTGTAATAAGGCCATCGACTATTGTCAGGCGGTCTAACAGGCAATGTAACTCAGATTGTATGTATGTTTGTGTGTGCTGTCAGTTAACAACAGACTTGAGACACCTCTGCACAAACTCCCACACTGGCACGTCGGCCAGTGCACCACTCGCTGGCGGCATCTGTGCTCTGGCACTGCAGGCAAAGTGAGTCCTCTCTGACATGTCACTTTGTCAGTTAACAGTCGGTGTCAGTGAAGACAGAAAACTTGTTAGCAAAGCTAATTTACTTAGTTGTGGAGGCAGCAGTATGTCTCTGTTCACCAACACTTCCAACGTCATATCCATTTATAGCAATTATCATCGTCATATGTTTTATTTAGGTGTACAGTAGTACAGAATACAGTGAATCTGTGTAAGAAAACCAGTAAAATAAAGATTATTTTAGATCGTTCAAACATTATGACAGCATCAGAGTACATACAGGATCACATGCAGTTTAGCAATAATGAAAGGTTGAACGTCCGGACATGTGTGAATACTTGTAGCGACGTTGGATAATCAAAGTCATCGGTGGTCGGTGGCAGTGGTAAGCTAGCAGTGAGCTCTCAGGCACTGAAGAGACAGACCATTCAGCGCATTGTAAACTAGTACAACCAGTACAAATTCAAAAAGCTATTGTGCTGGCAGCCAGTGAAGTTGCCCTTGAGATGGGGTGATGTGCCCATGCTGTTGAGTACTAGTAACAAGGCACGTTGCAGCATTTCTTACATCCTGAAGACGCCAATGATGGCTGTGAGAAATGCTGAACAACAGCACAACAGCTAGTTAAAACAGTCCACGTAAAAAGTAACAACTGCATGTACAACTGTCAGTGCAGCTTGGACCGATAACATGTGAGTTTATGTGTGGTACGTGTGCATGCATGTGTGCAGTCCACAGTTGACGTGGCGCGACATGCAGCACATCGTAGTGATGACAGCACGAATGGTCAACTTGAGGGCAGATGACTGGGTTGTCAACGGCATTGGACGTAAAGGTGCACATTTGACAGATATGGCAGACTTCTTAACACACAACAATCTATCTGTTATCTGTAATGCACTGGAGCCGTCATCACATCACTGATTAGTGTGCAGTTGGTTGATGTTAGTGTGAAGCAGTCTGAGTGTAGGTTAACTGTCATTCATTTCAAGACCAATAAATGAAGATGGCGAAAGCTAGAAGTTAAACATTGTGTTCGGGTATTGAGAGCAATGACTGCTGTGGCATGTGTTGCTTAACAATGGTCTGTAACAGGGTTAAGGCTGATGCTGTGAAATTCTGCAAGTCAGAATACGTTTGGGATTTGTAGAATCAAGATTGCCATTAGTTCTGCAAATTATGAGCGTATTTGGTATTATTTGTAATGATAGTGCTCTTGTCATAAAAATACTGATGATCATCAGTTGGTGACTGAGTTTTATCTTGTTTGATGGTCATTTTTGTGCAGCTGTGCGATTATCTTATTATCTGTTCTTCGGACAAGAAAGATGTCATGATTATGACCATTAAAGTTTATTGAACTGTTGTTAAAACTGTTACTATTGCTCATTCTTAGAATACTGTCAAGTTTGTAGAATGAAAGTTGAATTTGTAGGGTTAGTTTAAACTGAGATTCTGCAAATAACAAATGTCAAAAAATGTCGAGTTGTAACCGTGGTCCATAATGATTGTATCTGAACAGTACTGTGTAAGTAAGAAATTAAATGAGTACATTTATAAAGCATTCTAAACGCAGCAGTCGTAAAGCGCTGCAGTGCTCGGCAAAACAGGTACTTCTTTAGCAGCCAGTGAAACTCTTAAGAGGGTAAGTTGATAAATATTTAGGCGGAGAGGAAGGCTGTTCCAGAGACAAGATGCAGCAGCAATGAGGTAGTTGTGTATGTGTGTGTGTGCTGTTTCAGTAAGTCATCACTTTGGCTTCGGCATGATGGATGCGTCAGCGATGGTGGAGCTTGCAATGAACTGGACGCAGGTTCCTGACCAGCATCGTTGTCAAGTTGCATCTACGGCACCACCGAGGTATTAATTGTTCTTCTGCAGTACATGTTAACAGCCCATGTGGACTCCACGAGCTGTAGGATAGACCCGATCTTTTCCTGTCCCGATGACTTAAAAGTGCCTTAAATGTGGCTTTAGTTTCATTGAATTCAATTTTGTTTGCATATACTAATAGTTGTTTGTAACTGTTTATATTTTTTGTGTTGTAATGTGATTGAAGTTGATTTTTTTTGCTGGTACCAGCCAAGTAAACGGCAATATATTATTGAAGGTGATGTGTTGTGGTCAGGAGTTTGGGTCCAAATTCCGCAGCAGATTTGGTGATAAAGACCAACGGCTGTGCTGACACAAGTAATGTCGTGCAGTCGTTGGAGCACGTTCAAGTGGTGGTGACACTTGGTGCATCACAGCGTGGCAAAGTGGAGCTGTCGCTGACGTCGCCAAGTGGCACACGTCAGATACTGCTTGCACGACGTCACGTTGACACGTCGGCACAGGGTCTGAATGGCTGGGCACTGATGACAGTACACTGTTGGGGAGAAGATCCTCGTGGCAATTGGACTCTCACTGTTTCCACAACGTCTACATCAGGTTTGTATTTGTCTTGTTATGTGAAAGGTGAACACACTTCTGCCCAGCATTGCATGGAACATCGTCATAGTCTGTAATGGGCGACATTCACAAAAACTTGAATTTATTAAATGACTTAAAAGTTCTTTTCCTATAAAAATAAGATATATGACTTCAGATGGGTTAAAAATTGCCACAAGATCTCATGATAGTCTCGTTAAGCATGTTATTCTATCTATATTTATAATTAAATAAGTAATCTTTATTTGAGCATGCCTGGGGCTGTACCAATTGTTGGACCCACATGACAACATTTGTGGACTGTACAATTTTTAAAAGTAAGTATGTGAAGTATTTGTAAATGACATAAAAGTGTTATTTCGTCAGCTTGCTGCAATACTCCCGTATGTGCCATTGTAACTGTATTGCACATACGGGAGTATTGCAGCAAGCTGACGATTTATGTTGCATTAGCTGTATCATTTCTTTAAGCCATTGTGTGCTAGTTAAATATGTAGATTGGTCAGAACCACCTCACAGGCCACAACCCACCCCTGCTGTATGGCATTGTAAAATTTTTTATCATGATAAGTCTCTGAAAGTGAAAACCTAAATACTGATATAGTGATAAATGAGGCTTTGCTGACAGTAATTGACTGTCATATCTGTGGATTGCAGCTCAGCTGACTGGCTGGAGCCTCATTCTGTTTGGCACGGCAACTCCTCCACGCCACCTTGCCGAATACTTGGCATCGAAGTTCCCGACGACTGCCAACACGACGTTGCCACTGACGCCTGTTTTACATAATACGTCTTCTGATGACAATGCTGAACACAGTGTTAGCATGACTGCAGCTGACAACAGTGCCGAGCCGACGTTTGCCAACATGGGTCAGTACATTCATTCACTGTTCACTTGTCTCTGGCCTGTACAGCATCATATAACTCAGTTATGCTGTTACCATTTTGTCTGTCTGTCAAAATGACTTAACAGATTTTCTAATGTTTTTAGCTCAGCTGGCTGAGCCAATAGTACATAACCTGTCAGGAGCAGTGTTTCTGTCTGTGTTTCTGTCAGGGTGGCATAAATCAAGACTGTTACACATCCAGACTTGTAATTCTCCATGCACCTATCGTCTGATGACCTCTGATTACAAACCAAAACTAGGTCACTCTGACATAGTTTATTGGGTTTATAGGTCATGTGCTGCCAGTGAATGTCTTTGCCCATTGATTGCTTGTTACTTCTAGTAACCCCAGCATTGTAGCTTTCAACGTCATTCTGTCGCTTCCACCACTGCGAAGTTAAATAAAAATCACATGTTATAATTCATGATTTTCCGCCAGTGTGTGGTGATATTTTGAAAATCATCGTAGGCCAAGACATTTCGGGTAGCTGCTGTTTGCATTGCATACAGGATTGCTGTCTCTGATACACATAAGAACGACGACTGGTTAGAACTTGTGTCTGAGTGCACTGTAGCATTTAGTTTCTTTTCATATTCTACAGTGTAACTTTACTCCTAAGTTGACATGTAACGGTTTGGTGGATTGCTATTTGTACATATGTAGACAGTGTTCCATAATTACGGGACCCGTAGCTTTTAGCCGGATAAGTTAATCAGTATTCAGTGTGCGATGCTGATTATATACACAAAAATTTCTAGCCAGAGCAGGAGATGATGCTGGGTGAAGTGCTATCAGAATTGTCACGATCTGTACTGCTTTTACTGTGTAATTCTACATCAGTGAGTGTGACGTCATGCTAAAATGCTTTTCACAGATGAAGACAAAGCCACTGTTAAATTTTTGCGAGTTAACAAACATTATGGTGCAAAGCATCTATGGAAGGGATTTATAACAAAGAATTGGTGACTTAGAGGACTAAATAAATTTTTGAAGAAAATTGACGAAAATCGTCTATTGAACGACTGAAAGGTGCCAGTCGGCTGCGGTCGGCATGCTGTAATAACAGCACTGAACTTGTTGAGTAGCTCACACTTAGTCAAGAAGAAAAGCATATCAAAGCACAGCATAGAATCTACGTTTCTGCATAAATTTAGTCAATTTTATTAGGGCTGGTAACGATTAAAATTATTTTAATAGTTGACTTTTCATAAATGACCGATTAATTACCGGTAATAGTTAATTTTAGTTTAAAATAAAAACACATGGATTGGATGTACTGTCAATGCCCGTTGCAAGTGGTAAATTAACAAAGTGTTAGATCCGTGATATGCGAAGGCTTTATGACAAGTCATACAATAAACGTTTTCAACAGCTTGAAGCCAAAATAATCACTCTGATGGCATGGAATGGCCTTATGTTTAGCTCTGCTATATCGTCATTTGACTTCACATTCGCCGTCCTTTTTTACATTATTATGGAAAACAACATCAGGTGAAATAAAGTAAAAGAATAAGCAAGTAACGCAACACTGCTGATTAATCTTTAAAGACATTTTAATCGTTAAAAAGTTTTTAACTATTAATCGCTAAATTAATCGTTAAAATCCGCAGCTCTAAATTTTATCCATTTATTCAAAAGTTACACTATGACAATGACTTGAGGGTCCAGTAATTTAGACTGACTGTGATGCTGTCACCATGACAACATTCTGAGGTCACATTTATGCAGACATTACAAGGTAAAGGCTGTGTACAGATTGTGAAAATTCTGACAGCACTTTGCACAGCATTATGCCATCAGTCCATGGCTGAGTTGTTTTTGTGTGGCGGGTTAAATCTCTGCAAATGGTCACTCATCTTGGTACTGGCTGAGCGGAAATAACATTACTGCCTACACTTTTAACTTAACTTAGACTGTTATGATGTTTCGATTAGACAAGAGATGAGGTCGGTGTCCAGTGTAACAGATTGTTAGCGAATACTGATTTGTAGTAAAGTCATTGTTGCATGCTGTTGTGTGCTGCTGTAGTAACTTGCCAGCCGGGCAAGTACCTGTTGAACGGAGTCTGCTACAGTGACTGTCCGTTGACCTATTACTCATCAAATGTTACATCAGTATCGGTAACTAACACAGGACAGCCAGTAGGCGTCATCGGCGTCTGCACACGCTGTAACTCTGTCGGCGTCTGTGCCGATCTTCTGCGACTTCTTCTGACAATCGTTGGCATTGTTGCTTCCGTTGGTATTCTTATTGCACTCGTCGTTTTTGCGTGCTTGCGTGGTGTCTGTCGGCGACGACAGACCAGCACGAGTATTAACGGCATCGCCACTTCGCGGCTGCATTCCCCGCGCTACATCACTAATGGACACATCCTTGCTGGTCTCTCCACAAAGCCACTGCTTGCCGAATCAGATTCAGACTCCTTAGATGAAAGCGAAACGCCGTCCGATTCAGCCATCATCAACAACATATAAATCATTTCCATTAAGTTCTTAGGTGATTTTGATAAACTGGCAACTAATGTGAGAGACAGTGGATACTAGGGCTGTCAAATTAATGCATTAATGAATGCATAAAAGAATGAATCACAATCAGAAAAATTAACGACATTAAAACTTTTAATGCAGTGACAAAAAGCTATGCAAACCAGCAGTGCAACTATCTAGCACAAACATCAGTTGTTCATTACATTTATCATTTCATTAATCAAAATCATTACAATCGATTTCTCAAACATCCATTAAACAACAACTTGTCAGTAACAAATTTAAGTTTGTTCAATGTCAGTTGCTGCAGACAACCCGGTGGCAAGTTTGTAGTGATAGCAGCACTTTGAGACCAATGTTCAACAGCAGCATGTTGAAAAAGCCTTCATTTGCTCGATGCTACCTACCTGCATCACAAAGGAAATGAGTCAACACAAAAATTTGCATTAAAACTGTGATTAACTCACAGTTAACATAATAAGAAAATTAATCGCTTGGCAGCCCTGGTGGATACCGATGTATATTTTGTACTGTGTACCCGTTACCAAAGCCATGTGCCGTGTTATGTGAGAATGTGATATTCCGGGCCTGTATTCAGCTTCTGTGATGATCTACTTGTGGCTGGTAATTAGTGGATCAGAGGTTTGCATTATGCACTGCTAGGCATAATTATTGGACCCCCAGGTTATTTTTGTGTGAAATTTTTGCAGACATGCTGTGCTATATCAGGGGCTGTAAAATATCCCACCACACCTTTAATATGAGCAGTGCAAAAGTTAGTTCGATCAAAATCATTTACAGCAGGTAAACAGTGCCATCAGACTGAGGCAGACATGTAGTAAAGGCAATGCAAGTTGTGGACAATGCTGTTAGTGCTTTGCACAGCATTATTTAGTGCTTTTGGCCTGGAAATTTTTGTGTAAATAGACCGCACGGTTGTGCCGCTGAAAGCCAAGGGTCCAATAATTACGACTGAGCGTGTACGTGCTGCTTTGATTTGTCGTGTTGTTTGTGTGAGTTCTGGCACATCATGTACATGTTTTATCCTCCTTCTTGATGATATTAACATTGCAGTTATTTGTTGTCAACAGCTCATGTGATGGTGCGATAATGTACGCATGATGAATGATGGTATGATGAGGTACTTGGCATTTCGTTGTTTTCCATGTGTATTTATCTTAATTTCATCATTTTGAATAAAAATCGCAATAAATACTTTCAGACTTACACCTAAAGAACTGTCGTAATTTCATCGTTATAAATAAAATTACAAGGAATGCTTTCAGACATGTACATAAACAACTTGTTTCATTTATGGTGATAGGCACTTTGCACTGTTTGCTGTTTTTTCATTGTTTGAACACACCTGCAGCTGCAGACAGTAGAAATAAGTATTTGAATGTGTAATTCAGTGGTGGACAATATCTCGGGTCGATCCTAACTACCATAAATCATTATGTATTTGATCTTGAATCTAACCAGGCAAGTCCCTGAATGCCAAAAAGCAAGTCAAACCAAATCTCCAAAAATTAATTCCAAATCTCCATTTTTTGAATCCTGAAAACTATTTGGTTTAAAATGTTATATTAATAGTATATAATGTTTACGAATTGTTAAAGTCTCATATTGATTCATACACTGGGCTGATGTAGGCAGATAGAAATTATAGACTGCCCAAAATCTTGATTCAGGTCAAATCTCAGTTTGATATTGCTCACCGCTGGTGCAGTTACAATGCCTCTGATGTAAGGCGGTGTTTAAGTGACTAATGTGGTAGTTCTGAGTTTTTATTTGAATGCTTATCTGTTTTTATACCATTTACAAGCAAATGTGACGCCCAGATTGATTCTGTTAGGTTTACTGATATTCTGGTTGGTGATATTTTACAGCAGATACCATGTACAAGGTAGAAGGCAATTGTGATTGTAATGGTGTATAACGTGGACGTTTTGTACATTAGTGCTGTGTACATTCTTGTAAACAGGGTGGCCTGGAAAACCTGAAAAGTCTGGGAATTTTGAAGTCGTCATCATCGTTGCTTGGTTGTTGACTGTTGTGCCACCGTGTGGCCCGTGGCTGTGTCCAATATCCACAGGGTTTGTGGTGTGATGTCTGTATTTTCACAGATGTGTGATAGCCAGGTACAGCAGGGATGACCACTAGGTCGCCTCGAGGCTTTTAGCCATCATTCTGCAAGCCTGTGATCAATCGAAGGGCTGTATTGGCTGGTACCTCAGCATCCAGCCTAGTGACGTGACTGAACAGTGACAGGTAGTGATGACTGAGATTGAGGCTGATAGTCGTCAGATCAATCTAGTGCCATGCAGCAGTGATGAGTTGCTAACCACTACCAGTTGACACGGAGCACCTGCCTCAGACACTTTGTATGGAATGCCTCAAGTGTCCAAAGATCACACCTGCTAGCACTGTCCACATCTCAGTACTGTACAGTAACATGGACATTACCAGCGCCTGGTGGAGGTGGACTCTAGTGGCAAGGAGGCTGATGCAATGGCACATGTCAGGCAGACAGTAGCTGTCAGAACTCTTGTTTGCTGCAAGGTAGAGGAAGTCCTTCACTTCTTCCACTGGGATGCCGTTGATGGTCACGGTCTTCACCGGTGCACCCGAGCTGAGGTTCCGTAGTTCTGTTTTTGCTTAAGACACATTGAGGCTGAAAGGTGCAGCAGCAGCAATGAAGTTCTGCAGAGCTTTGCGGGCCTGTGCCTAAGTTCTGCAGAGCTTTGCGGGCCTGTGCCTCATCAGATAGGAAGACAGCAGCATCATCGTCATAGGCAAGGTCTGTGAATCTACATGGTCCGACACTGATGCCTACGCTTGGTGTGACATGGCTGAGAATTTTGTTGATTGCGACATTGAAAAATACCAAGGCCAATAAGCAACCCTGTTGAACACTAGAAGTGATTATGAGCCGTTTGGACAGCTTGCTGCCGATGCTCACAGAAGCAGCAGTATGACTGTGTAGAGCTTCCAGCAGCTTTAGAAGAAAATCTGGTACGTCTCTACTCTGGAGTACCTTCCACAGTGTGGTGTTGTCGACAGACTCAGAGGCAGACATTGTGTCCACAAACACCACATGAAGTGATGAATTTGAAAGTGATCAGGGAAAAATTGGGGCAAATGTGGCCACCCTGTGGTATATTCTCAAGCTGTTTAATTCAAGATCTTGTATTCCGTCATATCTTTTGTCTTAGGTTGACATGTTAGAGCCGAGCCAAATGCTAGAATTAACATTGGCTTCTGCTTCTGGAGGATACTTGCCTAGCAGTAGTCATTGTGAAGAGTGTTCCAGTTTGTTTGCTAAACAGTTTAATAGAGTGAAAAGCCTTATTCACAACACTCAGCAGTGATAAATGCTGCTGCTTCCTTCTTCTCAGCATCCACATGACTATTTTCTAGTCTCACTCCAGCTGTCACAGATATTTGATTATTAATGTATGTATTTGTTAATATCAAAATCGTACAGAAGTACACAGTGGTAACTGCAAAATATAATATTTTATACTTTCTATTTCTGCTAAACAATTTTTATAACACTTAGTCTGTTACAAGCAGTGTATGATCCATTAGTATTGAAATATAAGGTGCAACAAGCCTGCCAACTTGTTTTGATGAAAATCACCTACGGTATTGTGTCTTGGAGTGGGATGGTAAGCTACATTCGCTCACTTGGTAAGCAGGTAACAATCTGCTTGGTTTTCGGCTGTTTTTCTTGGAACTTCGCGAGTCTCTACCATAATTAGCATCTTTCTTGTGCGTGTTTAACAGACCATAATTGGTGAGAAAAAAAGCATGGTATACAACACTGTCTTTGGTAGGTGTCAACATGTTCTTGCAGTGTTTACGAGTGTGAGAGAACTACATGTAGGTGACTCCACTGCTGCTGCAGCCCAATTATGCCAGCTATTGTGTATTGCGTATGCATTGTTGTGTTAGAATTTGTTGTAATCTATCTGTTACTATACCTGTACAGTATTGGTGAAGATTTCGTTGAAAGTGAGCTGATTATTTGATGACAAAAGATAATGCGACATGAAACATAAGTCTACCGAGAGTCATATGTCTAAACATAAACGTGCCACGTACATAATTTTGCATAACACTTTTTGGTTGCAGCTAACATTTGCTGCAAGCTTGGTCAGTTACATCTAGTCATGGCAGCTGTGTAGGCTGGCCATTATGGACATGAAATATCTCAATATATTGCATATCACTAGAGTGTAGAGTAGTCTGTGCGAGCAAAATCGATCGGCATTTGTATATTATTTGCCGCTGAGCAGATCTTGTTATCTTAATATGTAGTTACTTTTGTAACCAGCGTCGGTTGTGGTCATGCCCACTTGTTAGACAGGACGTTGTGACAACATTCAAGTAATTAGGTAATGGAATAATCTGCAAGAATGTTTAGTAACTTAGCGTTTGTGTACAAGTTTATTGCCAAGTTTGTCGACTATTTTTGCTTTTATCGAGAACAACTGCCATGAATCATTCACATAGTTTGAGCGATGGTTGCTTTGTGTTCTTTGTCTCTGTTTCTTGTCTGTGCCAAGTTTGTCCTTGTGTATTTTTATGTCACTTTGTGTAGTGGTAACATATTTCTGTATGATTTTTGTACAGTTTACCTGTTGTCTTAGTACTGATAATCTGATTATCATTGGGTTGCTGCTACATTTTGTATTTTTGTATTGGTCATTGCTGTAAGTTTTACTTAAATTTACCTTATTAATTCAGTATAACATGTATCATCTGTCACACATCGAACCAGCAAGTGGCAGATAGTGAGTTACGCTTCAGAGATATTTTTCTTGCTGACTGAGTTGCTAACCATAACCCTCGCTTGTTACTTGTGCAGTGGAGTTCTTTCCCAGCCCGTCACACAAAGTCTCATTCAAATCTTCCTGGAGCATTTTTCTGACATCTTGCTTACAGTCACTCAGATAATCCTTTCACATAAACTCTGCTATAGTTAGTAAATTTGTGAATGAAAGCTACCAACTGATGTCGAAAGCTGATGATGAGCTGCTGTTTGCTTGCTTCAGTGCGTACTTCGTCTGTGCTTTGAGAGTGTTAATTAAGCAGCAGTAATTGCACCATACATGTGAAATAATTCCATTCAGACAGTCGGCAGGTAGAACAGAAGACTGATAGTTACATTCATAGCACAACTTTGTCTGCGCTGTGTACCAGAGAAGAGACTGATTCAGTTGATAACAGGAGCTCTATAAGAATTCAAGTCAAAATTTGCTTTCTGCATAATAACTATTGCATATTTTAACATCATTCTGGCTCAGTGCAGTTTATGCAAAAAGTATGTGGTCATTTTCATTGTTAAATTCATAATGTATATTGAGTCTGGGTCTGTTGGATTGTTTATCGCCGTTATGTAGATGCTGTGATGGGCAAATCTGTCATCTCTAATCACTACTTAAATGCCAAGTGAAAAGATTATTAATTGCAGAATATTAAAATCGTCTGCTGAGTATAGATGAAATTGGCAATTTTTCTATCAGATCTTGAGTCTTTGACTCAGATTAAATCAAGTCTGTATTCTTGTATTAAAATATCTGCACACATTTTTAATTAGAATATACAAATAAGCCTCAGGTCTTTAGTTCATTTGCTGATATGTATAGAAGTTTTAACTGGTAAGGCCTTCTCTGCCCATCGGCTAAACATATTGAAAATACATTCCTGTTAAAAAACTTATTCCTGTTTGTACAAAATTTATTCCTGCACTTGCCTTGACTTTGGTCAATTTTCAGACGGAATCACGATTGCAAATTGAACTCCACAAATTGTGGAGACTACATTTACCTACCAGATAATCCGAAGTTATTGGCAAGTTTTGATTTTAGTGTTGAACAATAATTTACATTTGCCCAGCACTAGTTAACAACGGTGTATTGATATTTTAATGTGCAGAATATTTTTGTACGTTGCACATAATGCACTGTTGCGTCGTCACCGTTGGTTGGTCAGTGCACGGAGTTGATACGTAGCAGCTGAAAACGGTTAATAAAAGATTTCATTTCAAGTGATTGAGTAATTTATAACGCCTACATTTACTGACTCCTGTAAGATAACGTTTCCGTGTTTCAGCGAGCCTCAGTGTGCACTTAAATGTTCTGTTCAGTACAGTATTACGTGCAGTTACATCGTTAGGTAGACTTGCAGTACTTGTTCACACACTTAATCAAGGAAATGTACCACACCAGCACAGTGTTCAGGCGTTAGTCGTATGTTGCAGTAATCATCATCACATCACATATTTTATTTCCATCTCAAAAACCAATGACGATAATAACGCACCAGAACAGCCTATAGATAGGAGAATGAAAAAGGACAACAAGGCTAAAGTATAGCACTAACAGTTGCCCTACATCGAGCACCAACACGAAACATATCCGTAGTAGTAACACTTAAGAAACTCGCTAAAATCCACTAATCACAGAGTAGTCGTACTAGCGTCATGACGTCGTACTTAGTTAGGCCTAAGTAGTCCTATTCCTGCGTGGCTGTGCCTCTGTCTTTCATCGTCACAGTTGTGTGATATTACAAGTCGAGCTCTGTACGTGCAGGTGGATTCAGCATTTTAACCGTACGCTTTCTTAGACCCTCCGTGCCTCCCTGAAAGTGTACAAGAATGATTTTAATTAATTTTCCCGGCTAATGACCAGTGTCATTCGTTCGGAAGGTAGTTTAGTTTTGATTTTTATTATTTTTAACAAATAATATTTTGTTCTTATTCTAGCTGTGCCAGCGGAAATTCCCTTTTGAAAACGCAAAATTCCCCCGTGAAAGAAAAATTCCCGTTTACTAAAAGCCTTGATTATGCAGTCTAGTACACATCCGTATGGTGGCCCGTAAGTGCCACCCTTCACCCAGAAACTTCACACCACACCCACACCACACCGACACCACAACCACACCACATCCACACCACAACCACACGACACCCACACCACAACCACACCACATCCACACCCACACCACAACCACACCACACCCACACCACATCCACACCACAACCACACCACATCCACACCACACCGACACCACATCCACACGACATCCACACGACATCCACACCACACCGACACCACATCCACACCACATCCACACCACAACCACACGACATCCACACCACATCCACACCACACCGACACC
>Ga0209562_1000276_pt1 | contig 19504 bp, 17 predicted proteins | sample WorMetvacBELIZE2_FD_187399 | JGI IMG/M metagenome (GOLD analysis project Ga0209562, IMG submission 187399) | Marine gutless worms symbiont microbial communities from Max Planck institute for Marine Microbiology, Germany - Olavius vacuus BELIZE.2... | ecosystem: Host-associated > Annelida >... | reverse complement strand
ACTGCTGGCGCGCAGCCGCGATGGATCCGGTTGGGTAAGCAGAACCGGGCGACTCACTCTTCTCTCAAGGCCTGCGCGCCAGCAGTTCGGCAGCGCCGCAACCCAGCAGTTCGTTCGCCAGGCTCTCGCCCAGCGCCCGCGGGTCGGAGCCGTTCAATGTTTTCATCAGGAGTTTGCTCCCGTCGCTTGCCGCCACCATACCGGTAAGGCGCAGGTTTGCACTATCACCGGTGGTTTCGGCGTATGCGGCGACGGGCAGATGGCAGTCTGCCCCGAGCCGCGCTCCAAAAGCCCGCTCTGCGCTCAACCTGCGCCAGCTGGGCTGGTGGTTGATTGAGCCGAGAATTGTTTTGACTTCCCGGTTATTTGAATCGATCTCCAGGGCGATCACCCCCTGGCCAATGGCAGGGACGAAGCGCTCCGTCGGCAGCAGCGAGCGAATCCGCTCGCCCAGGCCAAGGCGGCGCAATCCGGCGGCGGCAAGCACCAACGCCTGGTAATCGCCTCCATCCAGCTTGTTCAGCCTGGTGTCGAGATTGCCGCGAATATCCCGGATGGTCAGGTGGGGGTACAAGTAACGCAGAATTGAGGCGCGGCGCAGACTGGAGGTGCCTACCACCGCTCCGGCAGGTAGCTCGTCCAAGTTGGAATAGCCGGGCGAAACCAAAGCGTCGCGCGCTTCTTCGCGTTGCAGACAGGCGCAGAGCATCAGCCCATCCGGCAATGAAGCCGGCACATCCTTGGCCGAGTGAGCCGCAACCTGGGCGCGACCGTCGCGAAGGGCGGTTTCCAGTTCTTTCAGAAACAGCCCCTTGCCGCCAAGCTTGTAGAGCTGGGTGTCGATGCGCCGGTCGCCTTCAGTGGTCATGCCGAGCAGTTCGACGCCAAGGTCGGGAAAGGCCCCGCGCAATGCCGACGCCGTATGCTCGGCCTGCCACAGGGCCAGGCGACTGTTGCGGGTGGCGATGCGTATTATCTGCATGGCGTCCTTGCGTCCTTCAAGCGGTGGGGTCGGCGCCCGGTCGCGGGGTCAGGGTATCGAGCAACCCGGCCAGTTGGAGGTCGTATGTGGGTGGTTGCGCACGCGTAATCGCAAGCGCTTGCTCGAGGCGCGCCGGCGCCTGTGCGCTGATCTCATGGTCTTGATAGTTGCCTGCCTGGTCGACCGGGCGCGAGTCGATAACCAGATCGACCCCGGCCGCAAGGGCGGCGTCTATGCGATGTTGCAGATTGCCGCTGAGTGCGCGCATGTGTACACAGTCCGAGAGCAACAGTCCGCCAAATCCGAACTCCTCCCGCAGCCAGGCGATTGCCCTGGGTGATTGAGTAAAAGGCAGGTCGGCATCCAGCGCGCTGTAGACCAGGTGCGCGGTCATGGCCGCCGGCGCGTCCTTCAGCGCTTTGAAAGGCAACAGGTCGCTTTCCATGAGTTGCGCCAGGTCGGTGGGGATTTTTCCGGGCGCCCGGTGGCTGTCGACCCTGGCGCGGCCATGCCCGGGGATGTGTTTGACAACCGGCGCTATGCCGCGACGTATGAGTTGATCCACCACCAGCCTGCCGATGGTGGCGACGGTTGACGCATCCGCGCTATAGGCGCGATCGCCGATAACCTGGTTCGCGCCAGGGTGGTATAGATCGAGCACCGGGGCGGTGCAACAGTTGGCGCCAATGCCGGCAAGCTGGCTTGCCGCTTCCTGGGCCCAGGCCTTGGCTAGCTGCCCGTCGTCTTCGGCATGGCGACTGCCCAGTTCGGCCGCGCTTGGCAGGGCGCGCCAGTGGGGTGGGCCAAGGCGTTGTACCCTGCCGCCTTCCTGATCCACCAGAACCAGTGGTTGGTGGCGGCATAGTTTTTTCAGGGCCTTGACCAGCGCGGTGGTTTGCTCGGGATTGGTGATATTGCGGGCAAAGAGGATAAACCCGGCTGGCTGCAGGCCGCGCAATGCGGCGGCTTCCGCGTCGCTTAACGCCGGGCCGGCGACTCCGATGATGCAGGGCTTCATCTCTCCGCTCGCAAGCGTTCGATCAGCATGAAACCCAGCCCGCCGATCAAGGTCAGCATCGCGATCACCAGCAACAGACGCGGGGCAGGATGGGGTGGATTATGCAGATCCTGAACAAGCTGATCTGCCGCTCCGAAACCCAGCAACAACCCGCTCAATGCCTGCCACAGGGCGAAGGGGGCAACCGCGAGCATGGCGTAGCTGTGCCAGTAGTAGCGTCCCTGACGGCGGGAACCGAACTGCAGCAGGCCGGAGCCGAAGACGAGCAGGGAGCCAAAGGCAAGCAGGCTCGCCAGTGGCGCATAGCCTAGCCTGTGCAGACGTTTGAGGCGCTTGGCCAGGCGCTTGCGGGCGGGGCGATCGGCCAGCACCTTGCCGCTGTATGGGTCTATCCATAATTGTCGCCGCTCACCAGTTGGGGAGCGAAAGTCGGCAAGGTAGGTATCGAAAGGACCTGCATGGGGCTTGAGCACAAGGCTATCGCCATAGGCTGAGAGCCTGATGCGCACTTGCGCCTTGCTGAGCAGAGGACGATCGGAAGCCTGCACGCTGAACAGGCGGGGTTCGAGGATGCGTTCGATTTGCCCGCTCAGCCCCAGCAGCGCGCCGGTCAGCGCGACAAAGGCAAGGGGGAGGCATATCAGCCAACCGGCAAGATGATGGAGATTCCTTGAAAGCCGCGGCAATTGCGCGCCGCCGGAAAATTTCACTGCGCGATCTGGTATGGATTCACCCGCAAATGTTTGCGCAGGATGACGATCAGCCGCTTGAGTTCGCGCTCGCCAAGAAAATGGCCCAGGCGTATGCTTTCGCTCGAACACGCCAGGCGGATTTCCGGAAGACGAGTCATGCTTTCGAGATTGGCGACCTCCATCCGCACCCATGCGCGTGGCCGCTCCCAGTGTGTTTCGGGTGCGTATTTGCCTTCTTTCACTATCACCGAACCAGGGTTGAGGTGTACCACCTGCCGACGTTGCAGGGAGGCGTAGGTGCGCGCCAGAGCAAGGCCGAGAAAAGCGAGACATGCCAGCGAAAAGAGCATTGGCGCCCACAGACCGACAAACGCCAGCGGCAGGCTGGCGAACATTGAGGCGAGCAGGGCGATAAGCATCGCGATCGTATTGTTGACCCGGTTGCCCGAAAGATTGGGTTGCATCACCAGCATTCCCACACCGTCTTTCAAGCGTTTGATAATCATGGGAGCACTATAGCCTAAGCCGCTTTCTTTTGCGCCGGGCGCAGCATGGCGCCGATCAGCCCCGCCAGGTTGAAGAGTTGCAATTGCTGATCCACGGCTATGCCCTTGACGCAGGCGTCCTGCATCGTCAGGAGTTGATCGTAGGCGGTGAACAAACGGCGCGGGTTGATTTTCCTGCCGTTGTTCTGCAACAGCTTGCGCAACAGCTCGGCTTCGTCGGGAAAGTTGAGTCGGCTTGGATCGACGTCCGGATTGTAATGGAGGTGCAACAGGTCGAACAGGCAGGCGGCTATCAAGGCGAGGTTGTCTCTCAGGGAGCAGGCGGTGAGATTCCGGATGACTGTCATCACCCCACCTCCCGAACCGCTGTGGCATAGCATGAACAGATTCAACACCTGTCGGCGTTGCTGGGAAAAATCCCGCTCGAGCATTGCGGCGACCTTGAGCGGCGCTCCCTGGGCGAGGGCAAGAAAATTTTCCGCCTCCAGCTTGTCCAGCTGAGCCGTGTTTCGCAGCCACGCGAGCGCCGCGGAGCGCGAGGGCGGATTGATGCGATACATCTGCAGGCGGCTGCGAATGGTGGGAAGAAGCACCCCGGCGTGCGCTGAGCAGCACAAAAAGAAGGTATCGGGCGGCGGCTCCTCGAGCACCTTCAACAGCGAGTTGGCGGCGGCGAAGGTCATGTTCGTCAACTCGGGAAAGAGCACGGTGCGGTAGCCGCCCTGGTGGCTTTTTACCCCAAGTCGGCTGATCAACTTGCGTATTGCGTCTATGCCGACAACCTGTTTGCCTTCGGCCGGGCTGATGACCAGCAGATCCGGGTGGTTGTCACTTGCCGCCAGGGCACAGCCGGTGCATTGTCCGCAGGGCTTGGGAAAACCGGGGCTGACACACAACAACACCCTCGCCAGGGATTGGGCGAGCGCGAACTTGCCCAACCCCTGTGGACCGGCAAACAACGGAGCGTGCGCCAGGCGACCCTGCGCGTGGCTTGCGGTGAGCTCGTCAAACACCTGCTTCAACCAGGGTTTGTTATCAATCTGAACTGGATACTTGTCCGACATATGATGATTACCTTCAGGCGTGTGTTACGAACCGATGAGGAACCGGCGTCAGAGCCTTTCTGCAATGGGGTGAACAGCGCCTCCCGAAGCAGGCCCGCTTGATTTCGTCATTAGTCTCCTCGATTGAAGAACTGATAACACTATACCCGTCCGGCGCTTGTTGCGGGAAGCCGTAGGGCAAGCGCCACACGTAGTGTCGTTCCCGCTCCCCTGTCACCGCGAGGCTGCTATGCTGTTTTCTCCTTGTCACCGCGAGATCTCGCTGCTACCACTTATCACCGCAAGACCGCGCTGCTTCCACTTGTCACCGCGAGCGAGTAAAGCGAGCGCGGCGGTCTCGTAGTTGGATAAACCACCTCGGTTGCCATAGCCTGGGCAAAACAAAAGAACCAACGCAGAGATTACTTCGTCGCTGTCGCTCCTCGTAATGACAAAGGAGAAAATGCCCCTCGCAGGGATAAAGGGAGAAGGGCGTTGCATAATGACAAAGGAGAAGAAGCACCTCGCAAGGACAAGGAGGATCTGCTTCACACGCAAAGATAATGGAGGTGCGATTCGTGCAATGAACAGGAGGCGCGCACACCACGCTAGTGTCATTCCCGCCCCTTGTCACCGCGAGCGAGCAAAGCGAGCGCGGCGGCCTCGCAGCTGGATAAACCACCTCGGTTGCCATAGCTTGGGCAATACAAGAGAACCAACGCAGAGATTACTTCGTCGTTGTCGCTCCTCGTAATGACAAAAGAGAAAGTGCCCTTCGCAGGGATAAAGGGAGGAGTGCGCTGCATAATGACAAAGGAGAAGAAGCTCCTCGCAAGGACAATGGAAGCGACGCGCAGTTTCTCATCATTCACCACTTTCAACACAACCTGGATCGGTAACAACAAGGGTGTGCCTGAGCGCGGCCGATGGTCGGTAGGTTGAACGCCCGCTTCAACCGGGTTTCGGCGACGGATTCCATAGCGGTGTTCGGGCATGGGGTGATACATTCGGTTACGCCCGGTTAACAGGCGGCAACACCCGAACATTCCAACTGGGCACTATTCCCGTCAACAGCCTTGCTGTTTTTACCTTTCACTCATTTGGAGATCAATCATGAAACCACTACACACCACCCTCGGCCTGCTGTCGGCCTGCACGCTTGCAATTGCGCTTCCTGCCCAAGCGGGCGGCTGGGGCAAAGGCGGGATGCACCACCTCGATGACAAGCTCGATTTGACCGAGGCCCAGGAAGAGCGCCTTGAGGCGCTTGAGGATGCTATTGAAGACAATCGCGACAGGATGGAGGACGCCTACCACGAGTTGCGTGACGGCAACAAGGAGGAGACGCGGGTCTTCTGGTTGCGTGAAAACCTCAGCGCCGCCGACATCAAGGCCATGTATTCCAGGCAAATGGAGAAGCGCCAGGCGCTGATGCAGCCGGACGACAAGGTGATGCAGGCGCTGGCGGACTTTCACGCCAGCCTGAACGAGGATCAACGCGAGGACCTGGCCAAAATGATGAGCCGCGGCAAGATTATCGGGTTCATGGGCAAGGGGCATGGTCGCAGGCACTGACAAACCCTGAAGCAGTTGGGGCAACGCCCGGCAGGGTGTTGCCCCAGGGGTTCCTTGTCATTTGTTGCGCTTCATAATTTAAAAGGCATTTCTATAGAGTCGCAATTCCTGGTTAATCGTTCAGAAGGTTGCCGCCTCTCACCCGGCATATGATGTGTCCGGAGCAGCGCCCGCCACGGGGCGCCCCGATTTCCCACTGTGGCGCTACCATCGACCACCGACACAACAACCTTTATTTGCATGCCTCGCATCCTGGTTATAGACGACGATCCCAAACTCAACGAGTTGCTCAGCGACTACCTCAAGGATTTTGGTTTTTCCGTACAGAGCGCCCTGCTGCCGAGCGAAGGAAAAAAACTGCTCGCCGACTGGCGGCCCGACGCGCTGGTGATCGACATTATGATGCCCGAGCAGAACGGGTTGGATCTGTGCCGTGAGATTCGCGCCATGGATTCGCCTCTGGCGCGTCTTCCCATCATCATGCTTACTGCGCGCGGTGATGTTTCCGACCGGATCACCGGCCTGGAGATTGGCGCGGACGATTATCTCCCCAAACCCTTCAACCCGCGCGAGTTGATTGCACGCTTGCGCGCTTTGCTGCGTCGCGAGAGCAGCAATCAGACTGAAGGCGGCGGCGATCGGCAACCCGGGCTGCTACTGGACGCCCGCCGTCAAAGAGTGAGGGTGGGGGGGCAATGGACAAGCCTGCACTACAACGAGATCAGATTGCTTGAATTGCTGGGCGACAAGGCGCCGGGGCTGGTGGATCGCGAAACCATCGCCCAGATGCTGTACCGGCGCGAGCTGGGAATCGACGACCGCTCCATAGATGTGATGGTCAGCCGTCTGCGGCGCAAACTTGGTGATGATCCGCGCGAACCACGCTTCCTTGCCAGTGTTCGCAATCGCGGTTACCGGCTGGTGTGCGACTTTGCGCGACTGGAACAGGAAAAACAGTGAAAGACGATTTCACCGCCCGCCGGGATATTCTCAAGCGCATGGGTTGCGCCCTCGGATGGGTGCGCGGCCCCTGGCGCCTGGCCGCCAAATTCATATTGGTGTTTGTGGTCTTTTTTCTCCTACAGGCGGCGTTGGTGGCCTTTGTGGGGGGCGACAGGGTCAAGCACTATGTTGAGCGCATTGTCTATCCCAATCTGCAACAGCAGGCGGTGTACATGGTTGCCGATCTGCGGCGGCGTTTTGGCGATGAGCAATATCTGATGAACCTCAGCGAGCGGTTGCATATCGATTTTGTCGTAAAGCGCGGCGAGGTGGATTTCGCCACCCGCGCTGATCTGGCTGGGGCGCTTGATAATCCCGAGCGCACCCTGCAGGCTGATGACGATGACGATAAATGGAAGAAGCGTACTTTCCGCCCGCCGCCGCCGCGTCACTTTGAGCATTCGGGCTTTCGACCCGGCGAAATCGGAAAAAACCAAACCAGGTTGTCACCCCGGCGCGGCGGCCACTTCAGGCCCCTGGAGTGGAAGGACAAGGCGGCGCTGATGTATCGCGAACCGGATTTTGCCGCACTGTTGGTGTTTGATCCTGAGTTCTATCCGGTCGAAGACAATGATCTGTGGTTGCTGGGTGGAGGCACCCTGTTACTCCTGCTGTTCGCGCTGCTCGCCATTCGGCGTTTGCTCTCTCCCCTGCAGGATTTACGCCGGGGCATCAGCAATATGGAGCAAGGCGTGTTTGCTCAACCCATCGCCAGCCGCAGCGATGACGAACTGGGGCTGCTCGCCCGGGCCTTCAACCGCATGAGCGAGCGGATCAACGAGCAGTTCCGCCAGCGCGAACAGCTGCTCGCCGACATCAGCCACGAACTGCGCTCGCCCCTGGCGAGAATGCGTGTGGCGCTGGAATTTCTGCGCGAGGACAAGGTCAAACACCTGCTGCTGGAAGAAGTGGAAGATCAGGAACGCCTGCTGGCCCTGTTGCTGGACAATGCGCGACTTGGCGCCCTGATGGGCGGCTTTCAACTCAACCGCACCCGCTTTGATCTGGCCGAGCTCGTGCAGCGCCTTGTCGCCGGCTACAAGGAACCACGTTTGCAACTGGATGCGAAGGTGCAACCAATCTGGATTGAAGCGGATATAACCCTCCTACCCAGGGTGCTGACCAATCTGGTGGATAACGCGCTCAAATATACAAGCGACGAGGTTGATATTTCGCTCAGCGCCACCTCCGGCCATCTGCTGCTCGCGGTGAGCGACAGGGGCGCGGGCATACCCGAGGAAGAGCACGAGCGGGTGTTCACCGCTTTTTATCGCCTGGATAAATCACGCAGTCCTGGTGAAAAGGCTCGCGGTTATGGCCTGGGTCTGTCCCTGTGCAAACGCATTATCGAAGCTCACAAGGGCGAGATTGGCATAGACGGGGATTACACGCGGGGGACCAGGGTGTGGGTGAGGCTGCCCCGGCTGGATTGAAGGGTATTTTTGTTTGGTGGATATGATTGAGCTAAAGTATTCTACAAACGCTTGAGAATAATCACAGGGAGGAAGATGAATCCGCAAGATCAATGGCGCGAACAATCGCTTGCCGACCCGGAGGGTTTCTGGGGAGGGTACGCCCGCACTTTATATTGGCACAAACCTTGGGAAAAGGTGTTTGACGACATCCCGGTAGAGGATGAATTGGCAGGCATGCGAGGCTATACCTGGTTTGCGGGGGGTGAGTGCAATACTTGCTATAACGCGCTCGACAGGCATGTGCTCGAAGGCCGGGGTGAGCGGATTGCCCTTTACTACGACAGCCCGGTAACAGCAAACCAAAGGCAATACACCTATAAGGAGTTGCAGCTGGAGGTGGCGCGCGTTGCCGGTGTGCTGCAATCACTCGGCGTAACCAGGGGCGACAGGGTGGTTATCTATATGCCCATGATCCCCCAAGGCGTAATGGCCATGCTTGCCTGCGCGCGCATAGGGGCGATTCATTCGGTGGTCTTCGGCGGTTTTGCCGCCGACCAGCTCGCAAAACGCATAGAACACGCCCACCCCAAATTGGTAATCAGCGCCAGTTGCGGCATAGAGCCGGGCCGCCTGGTGGATTATTACAATTTGCTCAACCAGGCCCTGGAACTGGTTGAGCACAAGCCACAGCATTGCCTGATTTATATGCGCGAGCAGCACGAGGTGACGCTCAAGGAAGGCCGCGACCATCTCTGGCAGGAGGTCGTCCCTAACGCCAAGCCGGCGGATTGCGTGCCCGTGCCCTCGCATCACCCGTTGTACATCCTCTACACCTCGGGCACAACCGGCATGCCCAAGGGAGTGGTGCGTGATACAGGCGGGCATATGGTGGCGCTCGCTTTCACCATGCAACGACTCTACGCGCTGCAACCAGGCGATGTCTTCTGGAGCGCATCGGACATAGGTTGGGTGGTGGGGCACTCCTACATTGTGTATGCGCCGCTCATTCATGGTTGCGCCAGCGTGCTGTACGAAGGCAAGCCGGTGGGCACGCCGGACGCCGGGGCTTTCTGGCGGGTGATTGGCGATTACGGAGTCAAGGCGCTTTTTACCGCGCCCACCACCATCCGCGCCATTAAACGCGAGGATCAGCACGCCGACCTGCTGGACAGGTACGACATTTCTTCGCTTGAAGCTCTGTTTCTGGCGGGCGAACGCGCTGATCCTGATACGGTTGTCTGGGCGCAACAACGCTTGGGTGTGCTAGTGACGGACCACTGGTGGCAAACCGAAACAGGCTGGGCCATAGCCGGCAATTGTCGCGCCGCCGGCGAAATGCCCACCCTTCCGGGTTCCGCAGGCAAGGTCATGCCCGGCTACCAGGTCGAAATACTCAACGAGAAAACCGGCAAGCCGGAAGAAAACGGTCAGCTCGGCGAAGTGGCGATACGGCTGCCCATGCCGCCGGGAAACCTTTACACCCTTTGGCGGGACGATGCGCGTTTTCACAAGAGCTATCTTGAAACCTTCCCCGGTTATTACCGCACAGGCGATGCTGGATTTATGGACGAAAACGGCTATATCTCAATCATGGCGCGCAGTGACGGCATCATCAATGTGGCGGGGCACAGACTGACCACCGGCGGGCTCGAAGAAGTGCTTGCCGGCGTGCCCGAGGTTGCCGAATGCGCGGTGATTGGCGCCAAAGACGCAGTCAAGGGTCTGGTTCCTGTTGGCCTGGTGGTGCTGAAAAAAGGCGTAGCAGCCGATCACGCGGAGGTAGCCAAAAAGGGGATTGCGATGGTGCGCGAACGCTTCGGCCCCGTGGCCTCTTTTCACCGCCTGTTGGTGGTTGATCGCCTGCCCAAAACACGCTCGGGCAAGATATTGCGCGCCACAATCGCCAGCATTATTGACGGCGAGCCCTACCAGACGCCCCCAACCATAGACGACCCGGCGATCCTCAACGAGATAGCAGCCGTAGTGGCGCTTGAAATGGTGGAAAAATAGCGAGATGGCTGTTTCGCCGATTCGCTGAAATATCCTGGCTAGAGGAGCATTATCCGTATCACATTGCGTGAGCTGATATGCGTCTGCCAGTCCTGCTGATAGGCGTCGCACCACAGGCGCAGCAGCCCCCTGCTGACGTGTCTTTCCAGCCAGGGAGCAAGCGATTGGTGCAGTTCCCTGCTCAGGTGGGCGGGGCCGGGCCGGGCGGAACCATGAAAGCCGCTGCGCAGGTGCAGGGTCAACCTGTCGCTTTGTTGTTTGCCCAGTTGCGTATCGAGCAATCCGACGCAAGCTTGCAACCAGTGCTTCTCCGTCTGGTGGCGCAGGCGCAGATGGTCGTTGAACTCAACCGACTCACGCCAGCAATGCAGGGAGTGCTGCCACAGCAGTGCAGTGATGATCGCGTTTACCGCAGCAGGCGGCGGCTGGTGCGGATTGTAGCGTGGGTCTACCGCCTGCCTGATCAGCTCCCTGGCCTGGCTGTTGATGAACTCCCGAAGTTGCTTAGGGGTGGTGATGGTCAGGGGTTGACCCAGGCGTTTGCTCATATAGGCAAGACGCATACCCATCGAAGCAAAGCGCTTGCGCCAGCGCTCTTTTAGCACCCCACCGGATGATTGCCCGGTTGCGCCAGGATCGGCGCCCGGCTGGTCAGAAGAGGGGGGCATCGAGCAGGTCTCTGACTTCTTCGACATGCCTCAAGGCCCAGCGGAGTTCGTCTTTCTGATAGCTGGTAAGGAGGGTAGGTTCAACCCGATTGGAGAGCGTTATCCCTCGTTCGAGATCGCGCAATTGCTGATGGAGAATGGCCTCGAGCAGGATGCGGTGGGCCTGAACAAGGTCGTCGCAACTTTTTTGCTGGTGGTGTCTGAACGCCTTTGCCTGGTTGAGGCGCTCGGGCGTGTTTCCAGCGCTCATTCGGTAGCGCAGCGCAAGCTGCCGCGCCGCAGAAAAAATCGGCATTACGCCGTTGAGCTTGCAGTCGACTCGCCCGTCCTTGGTCCTGATGCCGCCGAACATATTGATTCCGGTGTTGAAGCGGCTGCACTTCAAAGCCAGGAAATGCAGGAAATTGTGCGAGTTCGAGGCCTGCTTGCGCGCGTAGCTCATCAGATTCTCTACCAGGCTTTTTTCACCGTATACCCAGGCGCTGTCAAAGAAGATGTCGCAGTGTAAAAAATCCTCCTTGCTCGCCCGACCAATCCATCCATCAACCGTCTTGCGCCAGCTGGCGAGGCTCATACGCCAGGCTTGCCTGCTCGCCATGACTCCGCCATTGCAATAGGGCACGCCCGAGTCGTTGAGGCAGTCGGCAAGTCTGCCGCCTAGCTCGGCAAACCAGGCGTCTGTTTTTTCCGCATCCTGTTTCGCGCCCTGTTGCGCATCGGTTCCTTCCCGGGGCGCGTACACCAGCGCATTGTCCTGATCCATCGCCAACAGGCTTTCGCCGCGTCCACCCGATCCGAGCACCATCAGGGCGAAGGGGCAGGGCGGCTCGCCCTTGCCTTCGGCCAGCATCTCAGCAAGCGCGATTTCGCATGCGCGCGCGGTGAGGTTGCGCAATTCGGTGGAGATGAGCGCGGCAATATCGCGGACATCCACTTCCTCATGGACGAGCGATTGGGTTACCGGGGTGAGCGCCGTCCAGACGCCGCCAAGCTCCCGGGCGTTTTGCGCCTGCATGATGCGCAGCCCCAGGTTGGCCGCATCGCCCGAGCGTTGGCGCAACAGATCGCGCGAGCTGATTGCGCCTACCAGTGTGCCGCTGTCGTCGATCACTCCAAGGTGACGCAGACTGTGATGCGTCATCAGCCCCATAGCGCGATAGAGGCGCTCCTGTTGATGAATGGAAATCAGGGGCGCGCAACCAACCTGACTTATCGCCAATTCCAGCCCGGCTTCGCCGTGTTGGTCGATCGCGCGCAACAGGTCGCGCTCGGTGCAGATGCCGATTGTCTTGTTCCCCTGCTCGTCGGGTTCTTTGAGCAGGTAGAAGATCGAGCTGACTTTATGGCGCATCAGCATTTCGAGCGCTTTGCGCAGGCTGGTATTCGCCGCGCAGGTCAGCGGCTTGTCGCTCATCAGGTCGGCCACACTGTGTCTGTAGGGAAAGCTGTCAATGAGCGCCAGTTGGCGGGTGTCCTGCCGGTCTATCCAGTGCTTTTCTTCCCAGCTGATCACGGCGTCGGCTCGCTCGGCAATCTCCGCGCAGCTGCGCTCGGCCTGGGCCAGCGAGACTATGCCTCGCTCGCGCAAATGCGGCAACAGGGCGAGAAAACACTCAGCGGTGATTCGGGCGTCCGCCAGGGCGCGATGGCGTTCGACAATCCGCACTCCCAGCCAGACCGCAACGGTTTCCAGCGAGTAGTCGGGCAGATTGGGGCCGAGCAGGCGCACCAGGTGTTCCAGATCCAACCAGCGCGGCGCAGTCCATTTCAGCTGACAGCGCTGGTGTTCGGCCTTGAGTACGCCAAGATCGAAACCCAGCGAAAAACCCAGCACCGGCGCGTCCCCCACCCAGTTGGAGAAGGCGGCGAAGGCGTCCGGAAAATCCGGCGCCCCGGCAAGATCCGCATCGGTGAGTCCATGGATGCGGGTGGAAGCCTCGGGTACGGAAATACCCGGATTGACCTGTCGGACAAAGTGGCTGTCGCTCTCCAGCCGCCCACCTGCGATGCGCACCGCGCCTATTTCGATGATCCGGTCTTTTTGTGGATTCAGCCCGGTTGTTTCCGTGTCCAGCACTACTGCATTGAGCGCGCCTAAAGGCGTGCCAGAATAGCTTGCCCCGGGTTTGGCGAAGCTCACGGAGCGACTTCCCGCGCGGATTTCTTTTCGTCCCAACTTGCTCTGAGCGCTTCGGGGGCGTAGCGCTTATGCGCCTGTTGGTACACATCCACCCAGCGGAAGCGGATGGAGTTTTGCACTATCTCGGCGTCCAGTTGCTTGTAGGACTCTATGACAGGCGCGTGGCGCACAATATCCTCCTCGCTCCAGCAAAAGGCCTGCATGGTTGCATCGGCCTGCTCACGGTCGCTCGTTTCAAGTCGCTGCGCAAGGCGCTCGCGCAACCCCTTTTCGAGTAACTCCCGCGATTCGGGGGTGAGTCCTTCGGCTATGCCCTGGTCGTAAAGGCGTAACGCCAACTTGCGCAATTGCGCCTTCTCCCCCGGCGAATCGATATAGATGGAAGTGGCGGAGAAGCTCGCCAGATCGCACAGGCATGAGCCGAAGAGCTTGACGGTGGAAGCGTGGATGACCTTGGCAAACGCCTCGTCCTCAAAGATCTTGCGATAGGCCGTCCCCATGCGGGTTTTCAGGTAGCCATACATGGCGGTTTGCGCAATATAAGCGGCGCGGGTGCGAACAAAATACTCAAGCTCCTCGATTGCGGCGATGGGCTTTTTATTGAAGCGTTCGGCGAAAACGGAAAAGGGGTGAGGCAGGTTGCTAAGAAGGTTGGCGAGCCATTGCATAGGGCGATAGTAGGTTTGTTGACTAAGGCTTAATTTAATGTAATATACCACCGGCGTTGGGGATGTGTTTTCTCCCTCGCTCAAGTTGAGGTCAACCGGCATCGAACATTTCGCTATGCCAAGGTTGCCGGTGCCTCGTTGTCGTTGCTTATCTAAGGTTCAGGAGGAGGAATATGGAAACTCATAATCAGGAGGCGCGGAATCGTCACTGGATTAAATCGCGCAACCTAACCTTTGCCGTTCTGGCAATCTGGTTCGTTTTTTCAATTCTGGTGCATGTCTTTGCGAAATCGCTCAATGCGACTTCGTTCATCGGCTTTCCACTTGGTTATTACATGGCCGTACAGGGTTCGCTGGTGATCTTTGTGTTGCTTATATTCTTCCAGAACTTTGTTCAGGACAGAATTGACGACGAATTCACCAACAGCTAAGAACAGGGAGATTGAATCGTGATTAAAGGGAGTTTTATCGACAACCTCGGCAAGGTATACGCCATGTACACAGGGGGCTTTCTGCTGTTTGTGTTGCTTATGGCCCTGCTTGAGCAGGTTGGCGTTACGGCCGATACCATTGGTTTGTTGTTCGTCGGCTTTACCATTTTGATCTACGCCGGCATCGGCTGGCTGTCGCGCACCATGCAGGTGGACGCCTACTATGTGGCGGGGCGCGAAGTGCCGCCTGTCTACAACGGCATGGCGACTGCGGCGGACTGGATGAGCGGGGCGTCCTTTGTGGCGCTGGCCGGTGGCGTCTACTTCGGCGGTCACGGCTATCTGGCCTTTGTGGTCGGCTGGACCGGCGGTTATGTGCTGGTGAATTCGCTCATGGCGCCCTATTTGCGCAAGTTTGGTTGTTATACGGTGCCCGACTTTATCGGTACCCGCTATGGCGGCAACATGGCGCGTTTTATTTCGGTCATCATCCTTGTGGTCGCTTCCTTTACCTATGTAACCGCGCAGATAAACGCCTCGGGCACCATTGCCTCACGCGCGCTGCTGGTGCCTTTTGAGGTAGGTGTCTGGTTTGGCTTGCTGGGGATTTTGCTTTGTTCCATGCTCGGCGGCATGCGCGCGGTGACATGGACTCAGGTGGCGCAGTACATTGTGCTGATCATCGCCTACATAATTCCGGTGGTGTGGATGTCGAACAAACAGGGCTTCGGCCTTTTGCCCCACTTTTCCTATGGCGATGCGGTTGGCCGCATAGCTGAACTTGAGCAGCTTGTTGGGGTTGGCGCCAAGGCGGTTGAGGGTGCGGCTGCTCCAGGCGGCACCAAAATCCTTACCACCCTGCACAACGCCCCAGGCGAAAGCACAAGTATGGCAACTTGGAAGTTCGCCACCCTAGCCATCTGCATGATGACGGGCACCGCCTCGCTACCGCACATTCTGATGCGCTATTTCACCACCCCATCGGTGCGTGACGCGCGTCGTTCAGTATCCTTTTCGCTGTTGTTCATCTTCCTGCTGTATTTCACTGCTCCGGCCCTGGCGACCTTGACCAAGCTGCAGTTGCTGGACCCAAATCTGGCGACCAGCATCATTGGCAAGTCGATTGCCGAAGTGAATGCGCTGGAGTGGATCCAGAAATGGTCCGAAGTTGGGTATCTTGCGGTGATCGATGGTAATGGCGACGGTGTATTGCAGATCAACGAGTTTTTTATGCGCGCCGATATAGTGGTGCTGGCGACTCCCGAGATAGCCGGGTTGCCTTATGTGATCTCGGGTCTGGTGGCGGCAGGCGGCTTGGCTGCGGCCATGTCGACCGCCGATGGCCTGCTGCTGGCTATAGCCAACGCCCTCAGCCACGATATGTACTACAAAATCATCGACCCAAGCGCCGATACCAAAAAGCGCCTGATCGTTGCGCGAATCCTCCTCGTCGGCATAGGCATAGCGGCCGCATTGGTGGCCTCCATGCGCCTTACCGGCATTCTTGGAGCTGTGGCTTGGGCCTTCTGTTTCGCCAACTCCGGTCTCTTTTTCCCGCTGGTGCTGGGCGTATGGTGGAAACGCGCCAATCGCGCCGGTGCGCTGGCGGGGATGGTTGTCGGCTTTTGTACCGGCGCCTACTATCTCTACCATGTGCAGACCGGCGGTACGCCCATCCTGGGGCTGGACGGCCTGCGCTTCGGCATACTGGGCATGTCGGCCAGCCTGATCGCCATGGTGGTGGTCACCCTGCTTACGCCTCCACCGAGCGCGGAAGTGCAGGAGATGGTGGACAATACCCGCAACCCGAGTGGGGACACCATTCTTGCCGGAGATCATTAGTAATTCCATTCACTGGATGAAAAAAGGGGCGGGCGACCGCCCCTTTTTGCATTTGTCGTGATACTGCCTCGATGATTGAACATCTCCCCCTGTGGATCATTCTGCTCGACTACCTGCTTGGCGCGATCATGTGGACTCTGTTGGGAAGGGTGGCGATGAATATCTTTCTGCCCATTGATTCCAGCTTCTTCTTTATGCGCGTGTTCGTGCGCATGACCGATCCCTTTCTCCGCCTATTCAGACCAATCACCCCCGGCTTTCTGATTGAGCCGCTTGTGCCGCTCTTTGCGGCCTGGTTTTTTTTCATGCTGCGTTTTTATCTCATGCCCTGGTTGCTTGGCTACAGCGTGCTGGGGATGCTCTCCTTCCCGCTCGAGGGTGAGGTTGCGGCGGCCATCTACCGCTTACTCGGCTGAAGATTTCGGGTTGAACCCGGCGGTTGACGGCGATTAAAAATTCAGGTCAGTGGCGACGGTGAACTGTTTCTCACCATTGTCTTCGAGCCCCTGCGCCAGCACCAGTTTGAGTGGTATGTGGAGGAGAAATCCCAGCACCAGGTCCAACCTGGCTTCGGCCGAGACGCTGGAAAAGCCGCGTTCGCGGTAGTCGGCAAAGCGCGGGCGGGTCAGGCGCAGGTGGTGCGCCGCAAGCCGGAAGTGGCTCCTGCCCATACCAATCGGAGGGCTCATAAATCCCAGACCCCGATCAAAGCCCGGAATATTCCACGCCAGTTCGCCATAGCTGTAGGCCTGCGCATGAAGCAGGGCGTCGCCGTTGCGATAGCCGGGCATGGGGAACTCGCTGCTGCCGACATTTGGGAACAGTCCAACATCGGTTTGTTCGCCGAACGACAGGCTGTCCTGCTCGCGCTCGGCTTCACCGCGCAGCAATGCGTAGGAAAGGCCGTGGCCGCGCCGCAGGTGTACATACTGGTTAAAAAAAACGCTGTAGCGCCCGCCCGACGAAGGGATTTCGTGCTCGCTGTCGATCCATTCGCGAATGGCGCGCAGATAGATTCCGTTGGGAACAAAGGCGCGCCTGCCCTGTCTCAAGCTGTACCAGTCCACCCCCAGGCCGCTGATGCGTTTGGTTGCATCTGGAAAACGCCTGTCCGTATAGCTGCCGCTTGGGTAGTAATCGTTGTGGTCGCGCGTCAGTGCGGCAAAGCCGCGCAACTGACGCCGCAAGCTTTGATAGGGCGCGTATTGCACTAAAGCGAATTGCCGGCTGTTGGTGGCGAGTACCGCCTTATTGGAATCCCTTTCCGGACTGTATTTGACCGACTCTTTCTGGGTGGCGCCGAGTTGCAGGAGATTGCGCAGGGTATAGAGCAAATTGAATTCATAGTTGTTACGCGGTTGATGTCTTTCCCAATTCGTGGCGAGTACCTGCGCCTGCCAGAACTGGTTGCCCAGTATGTCCTGCCCAAAGGCGAATGCGCCCAGGCCAAAGTAATCGCTGCTGAACTTTAATTGGGGGTACCAGCCGGTCGGCGCCATGCCGCGAAAGATCGAATAGGGGGCGGGCGACCCTTGGGCCGGTTGGTAGTCCTCCACACTCGGGGGTTGTTGGGCGACGTGCAGTTGGCGCTTGAGTTGTACGCCGGAGCGTCCGGCGAGGGGCAACCTGTGCAGGGCGTAGTCGCCGCCCTGGTGAAGCCTGGTGTAGACGAGCATGCCGTCGGGCGCCAGAGCGGGCTCAAAGGCCGCAGTGAGGTTGTTGGTCAGGCTCTGGTGATTTTTTTCGACAGGATCGTAGCGCCAGATGTTGTACACCCCGCCCTTGTTGCCGGCGTAGACAATGGCGTTGTCGTCATCAAGAAAAACCGGGTCAATTTCTATGGATCTGGAATCGGTGATCCTGGTGAATCCCCTGGTGGCGAGATTGAGCAGGTGGATGTCCCAACCTAGGCCCGGCAGGTTGCGACTGATGGCGATGCGTTCGCCGTCGCGGCTTATCGAGTAGGAGCCTAGTATCTCGTCATTGCCCCCTTGGTGGATAGTGTCGAGGACTGTGCCGTCAAGCGCAAGCAGGTTGAGTTCGCCGATTCCACCCTGGTGGCGCAGGGCGAAAATGCGGTGTCCATCCGGGCGCCAGCGCACCCGGTGGTAGCGTTGGCAACCGAGTATTTTGCGCGGCTCGCTTTCGCCAGGCTCAAGCAGGTAAAGATCGTAGTAATAGGCCTTGCGCCAGTCGTCCTGCTGGTCGCATGCCGCCATGGCCGAGTAGATGATTCCGCTTAGCGGATGCAGGTCGAAGTCGCCAAAGTATTCGGCGCTGACCAGCACGCGTTCGGCCTGGGCGTAGGGGTTGACGGCTTCGTTTTCCGGCGCGTCTTCCAAATCGACCAAACCGGGTTCGCCCGGTAAAAAATCCGGGGTGGCGTCGGCGCGGCGCAAGCGCAGCTCGCTTTTGCCCGTGTAGGGATGGGTCCAGATATAGACCAACTCACCCTCGGCAGTGTATCTGGAGCGCGGCGTGGCGGGACTTGGGGCGCTTATGCGCTTTCCCTCGGCAAGACCTGCGGCCTTGATGGAGGCTATCTGGTTACCGAACTTGTCGCGCAAATAGTTACGATACTCATTCCACAACCTGTTCAGGCTGCGCCCAAGGTTGTAATCGAAGGTGGAGCTGAGCATGTAGGGAATCAGATTGCCGCTGTAGTCGCGCAGGGTGGAGAAGATGGCCTCCTGGTTGTATTTGTGGTGCAGAAATTCAAAAAAGTAGTAGCCGTAGTAATAGGGCGCGCCTGAATTGGTGGAATAGGTTGCGTCATTCAGGCCGGGCAATCCCTGATTCAACTCAAGGCGCATAATTGCGTCGAAATAACCGCTCGCGCCCCTGCCGATACCGCGTTGCTGGTCTGTTTCGTGGTAGGTGGCTATGCCCTCAATCAGCCAGGGGGGATTGAACAGGGCGGGAAAGAGTGGAAAGGCGCGACCGAATACGGATTGCATTCGCCCAGGCAGGTCCTTGGCAGTATCCAGGTGATAGAGGTGGGCGATTTCGTGACGAATGACGGTATCCAGCCATCCGGATTGATCGAGCAACTCGCCCTGGGTTGGCGGCAGCAGAAAAATACCGTTGACATTGCGCGGCAGAAAGGTTGAATAGCCGTTGGAGATGTCGAACATATCCAGCACCACCAGATGCAGTTCGTGCACCCTGTGCTTGAAGCGGCGTTCCAGAATCGGCATGTGTTGGCGGTAGATGCCGATTATGTGGCGGGCCTGCGCCTCGTGGCGTGGCTGGAAATAGATGCTTATTTCCCTGTCGCGCAACTCCAGCCATTCGGCTCCGGCGTCGTCCGCGGCGAGCGCCTTGGGAGCAAACAATCCAACTGCAAACGCGACCACCAGCGCAGTTGCAACCGCAACCTGGGCCGCCCCCCCCCCTTTTTTTATTTGGCCTCTCCAGCCATCTGGTTGCATAGGAAAAGCGCGAAGCCGCTCAACAGGCAGTGATGCGACTGGGGCTGCGCAATCCGGTTGGGAGACGTTTGCCCCTTCTGG
>Ga0209562_1000275_pt1 | contig 19513 bp, 14 predicted proteins | sample WorMetvacBELIZE2_FD_187399 | JGI IMG/M metagenome (GOLD analysis project Ga0209562, IMG submission 187399) | Marine gutless worms symbiont microbial communities from Max Planck institute for Marine Microbiology, Germany - Olavius vacuus BELIZE.2... | ecosystem: Host-associated > Annelida >... | reverse complement strand
TAAAAAATTTAACGGTTAATTGCTTACTGAATCATTAGTCATTAATTCCACGACTGTGATTAATTCAGTTATTTTTTCTGTAGTTTTTTTAAAACTTATTTATCGCCAACCATTGTTCAGTTTATTGATGTTTACTAAGGTCTTGTGCTCACTGATTTCTTGACTAAGTACTAACCTGTCCATTCAGGCCATATCGCTGTCAGTTATTTGAGCTTGTTGACAATTGTTGTTGGTATCGTTATATGTTTGTTGCTGATTTGCTTTAATGTAGCAGTGAGTATAGCCATACCAGCAGTAATGCTTTCAAATGTTTGTTTCAGAGGAATATGACTACCGGTGTTCTCTCGCTCCGAAACTAAGCACGTCGTCACTTTGTTATAAAGATCTGTGTCTGGATGCGGTAACAGACAAGGTGCAGTACAGGCAGCAGATGTCTAAATTACAGTGACTTTTTCAGAAGTTATGCCACATTTAAGCTTAAAATTACAGTTCTTGGAGTATCTTGTGTCGGGTTCATGACCACCTGTGAAGTAGCGTGGTAATGTGTTTGGTGGCATCTGTCTGTATGTGTGTGTGCGTGTGTCTGTATGTGTGTATGTAATACAATAATTTTCAAAAGTCTTGATGTAGGAAGTTCATTTTTGGCCTGCTATGATAGCTTCATGGGATATGAGTCAAGTTAATATATGAAGGTCATCTGGTCAAGGTTGAGGTCACAGGTTAGTTGGCCACGGCGCCGTGTGTCTGAACGTTAAGGGCGCCGACTAGAAATCTTCTTACTTACTTACTTATAACACCAAAAAGTGTGAAATTCCCTATTCCCACAAGGTAAAACTTTAGTTGGCAGTACTCTTGTTCTATAGAAGATAGAGTCGTGAAGTTTGTGTGCAAGGTTTTCGGATATGACAGGTCGAATTGTGTGACCACCATTTTTGTCACATTACTGGAAATACACACACATTCACGGGTGGTCTGCCTTGGATTAGAAGACAGTTTGGTTTATTATCATTTTATTATATATACTTCATATCGCATCAAGTGCAGCAAATGAGAGACATAGAAAATGAAAAAACACACGCAAAATGCAGTGTAAACACACGTGCATGCACATACAACAGATGTGACAAATCGCAAACAAACACTCGGAGAACAACCGTGAGAATTATTATTATTAGGGACAGCATGCATTCGACAACAACAACAACATTGGGGACAGTGAAAAATCTTTTTGGAGATGCAACCAAATGTTCTGCATGCACCGGTGATGGGTTCAAGATCATTGGCGATATAGCTCTGTGCATAAACAGCCCCAGTGCTCTCTATAGCTGTACCTTGACCGTGATGATAGCATCGTCAACATCATTGTCTGTATTATTGCATTGTGTGACTTGTGTTGTTGTAAACTGTTGCAGTTACGTCCGGTCATTGTACCTTTACAGCGCATCGTCAGTGTCACATCTTGTCAGCAGATTCCAGTGCTTAGTGACGGTAATTACAGTATTATCATGTTATGCAGACTGTAAGCAATGACTGTTTCCAACAATGTGAAGAATGCAGCATATAATAAAGTGTTTTCTGTGTTGATTTGGTTTCGTCACACTGAGCCCATTTCACTGTGTGTAGATTCATTTATGTTTATTTTTGTGTATTTTGTGTTTATATGTTTCAGACTGCGTATTTATCATATTATTGTAATGTGGTAGGGTAGACCTGATGGAGTTGAAGCCTAATCTTTAGGACTCTATCTTTCTTCAGTGCTTTGACACTGTTATTTGGGTCATTTGACCCGTAAAAACCCATCCCTGATATGACCTAAAATGTGTTTGTTGGGACGTTACACCTTACTCAACTTTTTGTTAGTCAGATTTGCTTCCTGTGCGTTGAACATTGTGTCTGTAGTGCAGTTTTAGATAGCAGATTTGATACGTTAATGTTAGTGACAAATGTGTCTGCTGTCAGTGTTATTTGTTGTTGTATTATTGTTGCCACAACTCTTGATACTTTAGTCATATCGCTGCAGCCTGCTGTAACAGTGGAGGTGGAAGCTAAACATGTGTCATTCAGTGTGAATGTGATGACCATGAATGGTCTCACTCACGTACTTTTGTTGTTGCAAACAGTAGCAGTTCTGCAGCACAGACCTATGCTATAATACATCTAAATGCTTTACCAACGCGCATCATGTTTTTATCATGTAGCCACTGGTAAGCTTACCTCTCAAAATCCAGCAAGTTCTGTTGAATGACACTGATGTATTATTGTACAGGTCTGGGGACTTAAGTACTTTGCAAATAAGTCGTACCGGTATCTTTAACAAAACAAACTAATTTTAATTGGGGAACGTTCAATATTTTTAATGTCATCAGAACTCTTCAGAACTATTTTATACACGAATTGCTACTGGACTATCTCAACAGTTTAGTGGCTCTTCACTTTAATGTAAACTAGCGGCAGCCATTTTTAGTGATTAGTTGTTCGGAGGCAACGTTATTGATGATCAGTGGTTTCCAGTAAAAATAACTGAAAAGGGCTCGTTGGAGGATAACATTCTAGTGCAGTAGACTTGACTATGGACTGATGTGCGACTTTGTTTAGTTGGCTCTGATTAGGCAAGCCTGTAGAGCCATGGCCTGATGCAGAGACTCTTTGGATTGACTTCATCAGTGACTGATACTGAAGCTGTCAAAATGATGCACTAGTTTTGGCCTTAAATTCACAGATATTAGCGGTTTTGAATGTGCTTGGATAGTGGATGTACATTGTACATGTATGTGTGTGAACACATGACGTTGCAGGAGTACAAGTTCTGAGCCGTCATCTGCGAATGTGTCTGTTTGACGGACAGAAGGTCAGTTATTTCACTTTCACAGTGCTGTATAGTAAATGGCAGTGAAATAATCACAGTGGCGCTGGATGATGCTCTGTGGCACGCTCTTGTTGGGCATTGCAGATGACATATTGTTCCACACGGGACCCATGAAAAGCAAAACTCCACCGTCTGGTTGATTTCTGTACTCGGCATCTACATGTAGCTTACATCCATTTGATGCAGAGCACAGCTGTCTGTATCCGATATGTCAGCTGAATGGACAACGTGGCATTCTTTTGCCAGCATCTTTGCATTGTGTGGACAGCTGTGATGTATTTCCGTGTCCATTTCTGTTCGTTGAGAGTTGACGATCTTGCTGGTAGATTGCTGTGTCATGTGCTGCAGGTACTCAGCAACATTGTTTCAGTTCGTGCACATCAGGTCGACAAAGATGAGAAAACGTGGCACTTCTCAAACAAGGTTTTTTGATTCACTGGATCATAAATGTAGATGAGTTTTCTGGATAGTACTGCACAGGTTTGTGTAAAGTTGTAACTCACTTTAGATGCAATAATAGTAGATTTGCCTGTTATAACAATTGCGTAAATATTGTTTACATACGTGCAATTTCATCTTATTCTTCGTTGGCCATTTTGCACTGTAATAAATTAATAAATTGAATGTTTTGTATATAGGCGGACTTGAAGTGCATTGAACTTGCAGACTTTGCAGTTCGAACCAACATTCCAATCACCAATCTTGGTAAGCAACGTTTTGCTATTTCACTTCATTCGATACTTCACTTACTGCCTCAGCGACAGTGCCAGAGTCATTTTGCCATGTGCTAGCGCATAATTCATTGCATCGTAAATGTAGACTAGCAGCTCACCTGCCAGCATATAGGTGACCTGCTAGCCTCACTGCATAAGGCCATAGCCGGTCCTCTGTGGCTCAGTGGTCTAGGCCACTGAATAGGCCACATTGCCTACTGGCCTAACACGCTGATGGCTCTCACCGGCCTGTGTTCAAATCCAGGTCTGGGAGGGAGTTTTTCAGCTCGATTGGACTAGCGGGCATGCTATGAGATTAAATTCTCGGATAGGCATAGAGGGTCCGCCTGTGTCCTCTCTAAACTGTGACAGGCCATTACACTCAGGTTTAAAGGCGCCTGAGCTTGTAATAAATGCCGGCTGTAGGGATAACAGATGGACCACCTCCTTGTGCACGTGACCACCAGGCTGTAACCCTCTCGTGCTTCTACCCAGCCAGGGGGTAGGCAGCGCTAGAGCGTCGCTCGGCTTGGTTGGTTGTAGGTGCACAAGTACAAGCATGTTCCAGAGAAACTCACAGTCCTAGCCGGGCATCTAAAACATACGGACACAATGCCTTTCAAATAATACACATACACACCACTGTTATCAACAGTGGTCGCACACACACTACTCAACACCGCACACACTGTGGGGCTGTGCTGAGGAGCTAGCCTCAGCGCTGGCTGTGGCTATATTTCTGGCTGATGCCGCAGTCACCCCACAGTCTCCGAAATGACCTAAAATGTGTCAAGTGGGACGTTTAACCATACACAATCAACAACCAACCAGTCAGTATAAGGCCATGCCCTGATCGGACACGACAAAGACTTGTGCTGTTAGTATAGTAGATGAGAGTTAAACTTAGGTGCATGTAATTAATTGCTTTATTATTTCTGTTATATCTGAGTGGGCTCCTGTTATATATTCTGGATATTTATCATCGTCGTCAGTCATCAAACGATTGAACTCGACCTTAAGCAGCATTGCCTAGGCCTCAGCTGGGTGTGGAAGCGAGGGCAGGACCATTTCAAGTGGCGTCAACTTGCTGAGATGGCTCATTACTGTGGTAATCGCTGTTGAAAATTTCTCTATAGCTCAATATAACTGGACTTATATCTCAGACACACATTGAGAAAAAGTGATGACAGCATTGCAAAGCAAACACTACTACACTTCAAGACCACAGAAGTCGAGGGTGACAAAGTAATACTTGGAAAAGAGATCTGGAAAAGAAATAATGGCAGGATTCAGGTAGAGCTGGAGGAAAATGGAGATGGCAGCACAAGACAGAACTGTATGGAGAAAAGTGGTCTGTGGTCTGTGCTTCACTGGGAGTGACAAAGCATAAGTCAAGTCAGTTTTTTTGTGAAACAAACTTTGTGCTTGCAAGTTGATTTGTAAATTTTAAATACTATCAGTGGCAATGATAGTGATGAAAGCAGTGAGTAGTGACAATGTGATGTGTGCATTTTGCAGGCATTTTGTTTGAGTTGTGTATGACCATCAAGAGATCGGTAAGTTTTGCATTAACTTCAAAGTGATGCAGATGTCTAGTTGTGACTGTAGCAGCAGCAACATTTCTACTGACAGTCAAATAGGCCTGCAGATTCAGTGCAGATTCAGTGGTTATGTGGGCTGTACGAATCAGTATTTGTAGCTTCCATCAAAATGAAGCCTTTTATTGTTACTGATGAGTATTGCTACTAGCATTCTGTGCAGTCTGCTTTGGGGAAACTAATTCTGATTCAGAGTGACTTGATTTATGTACCGGGTATGTGATTCATTATCATCTGTACATGGCCATCAGCCATCCAATCCAGACTTTTCTCGTTGCCACAGCTTGTGTCGGAAATCATCAGCCACACCATGATGTATGTTGTGTATTGTATGTAAGGTTGAGCGGCTTGTCTTAACAACATTAAACGAAGATTATTATTATTATTATTATCAGCATGTCACATCTGCACCATCACTACCTGCCTGTCACAGTCACTTTATGATGCGCCTCTGAGGCACTGCTTTCAGTGACTTCATTCCTCTTTTCTTCTGCCTGAGAAGTGACACTGTCATCGCCAGACACTTTAATTGTTATTACTATTATTATTATTTTGACCCTCGGTATCAATGCTCCCGCGGTGTAAAAAATTACGCTATGCAAAGAAGCTGTCATTTAGTAAAATTAATGCAATTTCAAATCAAAATCAAAAAATCAAGTATCGAGTTGTTGAAACAAACAGGTAGTCTCTCGGTAATTGTTATTTCTTCTCAACATGGGTCACTGAAGAGAAATCTCTTGTGATTCAGGTTCAATAGAAATTCTGAAGCAGAGTTATTGACCATACCAAGCGACTATAGCAGTTGGTTGAAAGGTATAGCGAATGTTCATGTTAGTATATTTGGTGGACTTCTGAGCAGCTGCCAACTATGTTACTGAGCGTGTCTCTTGTATCGGGCTGCTGCGGCAACATATGAGTTGGCTGATGGGCACACAGTGGTGACGTCACAAGTGACAGTGGCTTTTCTACCAGTACCTGCTAAGGTATTACAGAGAGCCCGTAAGGCCACTTTCTCTCTGAACATCAAAGACCCTGTGGTTCCTTTGAGATATTGCAGCATTTAATGTCTACGAACATGCATAGCTAATTTTCTTTTCACAAGGCTATGCTTACAGCCAAGGTTTCCTGGGAACAAAACCTTTGGACCCCATGATGAGATGTGTCCATGAACTCCATTGGGGTCAAAACTCCCACTGTGTTGACTAGCACGACTTTCTAACCTTCGATGAAGTACAGCTATTTGGTGTTGTCTGTGTGATACAGAGCAGTGCTGATGAAGGTGAAGTCAGCTGTGGTTGGGTCCTGCTGAAGCTTTATGAGCAGAAAGGAACTCAAGTAGCCAACAAGTTTGTATTATACATGATGGTAATTAGTATAGTGTCGCTTGTGTTTTTCTGGTATTTCACACTTTGTATATACACTGTCTCCAAAACTTGTCACTTTCCATTGGCTCTAATTTTGTTATCCATCTGCCAATTTGATACTTTTAGGTATATAAAATATGAAATACTTCAAGCTGCTGATCATATCTATATTTGTTTGTGTGATAATACTACTTGTCACCAAAAGAGGAAATATTTTAGCTTGTGACAGCAGTCATTTTCTTTTGGAAACTATGGGCAGCTCTGATGGTTAAGCAGTTGTGGTAGTTAGGTTGCTCTGGAAAGAGCCAGTTGGTAATACTAAGTGCTTCAAATGGTGTGTGCTATATACATGAGAGGTTTTATTGAGAAAAGTATGCATTTATTATTTAATTACTGTGAATCTACGTTATTTTCTCTTCCTGCATATGACACTTATATGAATACAAAGCTGAGATAAAAGGCCATATTGTTAAATATTATAGCAGTTTGTTCTTATGTGATAATGTTTAATCTACCAGTTTGATTTGCATATTATTGTTATTTTTATTGTTATTGATGTATGTTACTGTATTGCCATGAGTTTAAAAATCCTTGAGAGCACTTAATCACAAAAAGATATTGCATAACTGCATATTTGTGAAAATTGGTATGTTAATTTACAATTTTGTGTGTCAGGGTATATGAAGAAATTGTTCAAGGAGGCACTCCATTTGAGAAAGGGATTCAGGTTGACCCACGTATTGGACGAAAAGGTAGTTTATGTTATGTAATTGACTGCAAGTTTGTAATGATTTAATCATGCCACGTGAAAATTAATGTGTGTTGCATGCATAATACTGGTAATTTGACTCGATCTTGATAAGCGAAGGTTTCATACAATGAATTCTGCAAGTTACTAGACAAGCAGTTGTTTACTTACAAGCAGCCACCATCTTCCCTTGGCTGCCTCAGCCCACAGAAGTAGGGGAAACAAAGTGTGGGTAAGAAACAGGAAGCTGCATGAAGGCTTTCTTGCATTATTGTCACTCAGAATAGCTTTAACTGGCTGTTGAACTTGAAATCGTTTCTGTTGGTTAGTGATACATCCTTGCCTCAAAGGTGACGACTGTTGCAGTACGTCTGCCTGTAATGGAATTTCTCAGCATGTGATAATTTCTCCACCCCACTTGATCCACACTGCACGTTCACATTTATCATCATAATTACGTGATTTTCTTTGTTTTTTTCTACTGTATCATCATACGTGCATAATGTAATTTTGCGCAATTGTAATTATTTTTTGTCTGTGTTTGGCAGTTCAGCTTCGAGTCTCAAGTAAATTCTTGTCTCGTCTTTTCTCTCACTTTCATTCATGCTCGTGGTCTCCGTTGAATCACTTCGGGACAAATGTAGACCCATGTGTACACAGATGGGGCCTTGCCAAAACATCTGCCTGTGAATGTGGCCAACTGCAGCCACCCACAGTGATACTGGGTAAAGATTTAATCTTTGTAAAGATTAAATTAAGATTAGAGATTAAATTAATTAACATCTGTGAGGTGCAATTTGATATGTTTTCAGAGTCGAACAGGCTGACGAATCTAGTATCTATCAACAAACAGCCTCGAATGTCCATCAGACTGGCGGCGCCGACCAAAGAACAGAAAGAACTTCTGGAGTTGGTGTTGTTTACATCGTGGTATATCTCTTGTAGTTAATACAGCATGCCTGTTATTATTATTGTGAATAGTATTGTTATTATTTTCATTAATTGTATTTTTCATCGGTGTCGGTGTAAGGAAGTTTTAGTTAAATTATCATTTCGCTGGCAATGCAAGGCTATATTACATCGTTTATTGGCTGGAAACCTTATTTTCCGGAAGACGTCACGAGTTCAAGTTGCCACATTCAAAACAAAATCAACAACAGTTGAGTGAACTTTGAAAGTGAGCAGTGGCGCTTTGCCAAGATACAAGATGCTGCAATACAGTATAAACCATTCAGATTTGGATTTGAACATATAGCAAAATAAATGCTATTTACTGTGTCGAGTCCTGGCAGGAAGGTTTAAATCAACAGCAAGTCTCAACTCTTCTGATTCCAAGTTCTGAATCAATTCTTCCTTGCCAAGTGTTCCACATCATCTTGTCATTTTTGCAAAGACTGTGACAGACATTAGACGTGCATTCTGCTGAACCGAGTCTGGTGGGATATCCTCATTTCACTGAAAGTTCTCCGTGAGTCCAGAGCTTGCATTGCGCTTGTTGGCTTTTTGCTGCATTTTATTTATTTCAGTTTTTGGAGATGAAACATTGATTTATTGTGACAAAGTGACGATATATTTGATTATTTGAGTTACGAGTGATATACAGGAACTACATGTCTTGTTAACTGCTTTATTGTTATTGACAGTTTTGATGAATATTAATTTTTGTATCTACTTTGAATTGGTCATCTGTGTCATGTTTTTTAACGAGCTCAGCCAGTTAGTCGAGAAGTTTTTAGTATATTTCCACAGGGGACTTGTCCAGTAGTTGCCTTACTTTTTTGGAAACTACTACAACTTGAACACCTTTGCAGTCAATGTGTTTGTTGTGTGTATGCTGTTCTATAACCTGTTTTGTTTTCTGTCCACGTGTCTGTCTCTCTGCCTTTTCTGTGCTAAGGTAAATTTTTTAGAATTAGCATGCTGCATTGAAATTGTCTTAACTGTCTGTATGTTTGTCATTAATCTTGCAGCACTTTGCCAGAATCAATCGTTTGCAGCACGGCGTACATCCAGTATCTGTCGTTCTATCGGCAGTTAATGGCCGTCAAGTTACTACAAGACTCTGCTGACCCACAGTCCACCGGTATTGTGAAACTGATTGTCTCTGGATTATTGCAGGACTTTGTTATTATATTGTCGTGTATTATCACTTAAAGGTTTAACGCCAGTCAAGCCCTACTTGCTTTTGCTGTGTATCAGCACTAGAGAGAAATGTCAGTTAGTCGCTTTTCATTCAATTTTCACGTGATATGTTCTGTTTCTTTATCTGATCGCTGATTCTTCTTAGATTTTGGCATTATATAAGTCATGTACTTACTTACTTACTTACTTAACAGCCACTATGCTTCGTCATAAATGTTTCATAAATGTCTTTTGTGTCCTTTAAGCTTCTTTTTGATCATTTTCCTTCACATTTATGCCATCTGGCACATGCCAGTTCACACATACAGGTTTTTATCAGGTTGCAAGGAAGTAGAAAACCGCACCTCGCAACTTGTTGAACCTTGCAACTTCCCACAACCTCGCAACACCACTCTCCTACACGAATTTTACATCACATCCACAAATATTAGAATGCACACCCACACAATGCCTACCCACACGTCTCCCACACGGACTTGCTAACAATGCAGTGAGGATTTAGCTAATATTTTGGATCTACATCATTGGCCACCTCAGCATTCATTTGCAAGGACCTGGTTGCGAGTAAATAGGAAATTGAACCTCGCAACCTCCCACAACCTCGCAACACCACGTTCTTGCACGAATTTGTTTTACATTAATGTAAACGCATCATTTTCATTCTTACTACTCTCTCCATCAGTCACTTCTTGACTCTTTTACCCCATGCTCAAAACTCACTTGTTCTACAAGCCCTTCCCTTTAGAGACTGGTTTGCTGGTATTGTTCGAATTGTATGAAAACACTGTGTGTCATTGGTGACTAATGCTTGATTTGTGTTAAAATATGACACGTTGCAGAACCTATTCACAGCCCACTGCTCTCTGTTCTGCCAAGCGTTCTTGAACAGCCAGACCTGATGGACATTCTCAGAGTACGTTCACTAATATTATATTTATTATTGTTAAACATTATATTTATTGTTATTAAAACTGTTTGTTAGCAGGCCAGTTTTTAACAAGAAATATAATACATTGTAAGACTAGAAATGAACGTGTATGTCGGTGAGAATCTGCCAGTGAGTAGCACAGACTTGCTAGGCTTCGAGTTGGAATTTTAACAAAATGGTGACACATGAAGGAGAATGGGTAAATGAGGTACTGCACGTCAGTGAATCAGCTGTTAGTGGGTAACTGCTGTGAATAATAATAAGGTTTTCTAAGCTCTTGCGAAATGCTTATATATACACAGTGAACCATAAAAAACGTGACATTTTATTTTTGACCATAACTTTGGCTAATCTTAACCGATTTTTATAGTTTATATATCATTTTAATCGTGAAGAAATTCTACATGTGACTATAATAAAATTTATCACATCATCTGATTTATGTGTGCACCTTACCTGGAAAAATCAAAACCTACATTTTTGTCCTGGTTCATAAAACGTAGCAGTGTACATTTGACTGCAACTCTGTCAAATCTTAACTGATTTCAATAATTTTTGTACTGCCATAACCGGAAAAATGTACAAAACAGGGCATGCATTTACTTATTTACTTAAAGAAAGTGTCGCTAATGACGTAATAAATGTGTCATTGTTTGCTGGACCAGTTTGTTGTGAACCACGCCATCGAGGAGTGGAGTGGTTGTCTGTCGGCCTACAGGTGTCGATGCTGAAGGCGGGCATTTTGAACATTACTTATGATTTCTAGTCTCTAAATAACAATGCCGAAATGGCAGCACTGTAAATTTAATAATTGGAGATGACTTTTCTGTTCTCTTTTGCTGTGAACGTAAATGAACAAAGAATAATAGCGTTGTTAACTGAAAAGTGTTGTTATTTAAATTTACGAAGTAAGGTACGCACACAATTAGGTGATGTGGTAAATTTTACTACAGTCGCATGTAGAATTTCTTCACAATTAAAATGATATAAAAACTATAAAAATCGGTTAAAATTAGCCAAAGTTATAGTCAAAAATAAAATGTCACGTTTTTTATGGTTCAGTGTGTATATAGCTATGCTGCCAGCTAGCTGAGTATCACAGCCCATTGGCTGCTCGTCATGTTCTATAAGTGATTTAGAAATAGAGATTTTACAGCAGTAGTTGTGATTAACAGATTTCACCGCATGATGCTGACGGCTTTGATCTGAAGTGTATTCTTTAAAACGTGTGGATTCTGCACCACTGCTAAGGAAATGCTTATGTTTGTGTATTCTGTGTTTTGTTTCATACTGCATATGTGTTGTATTATTGTAACAATGTGGGGTGGACCTCGTCGGATTGAAGCCTAATCCTTAGGACTCTATCTTCCTTCAGTGCTTTGACACTGTTTGTTGGGTCATTTGACCCATAAAAACCCATCCCTGATATGACCTATAATGTGTTTGGTGGGATGTTAAACCTTTCTTTAACTTCACCTTCTCGTCTTGCTTGTTAGCTTATCATTCTTTAAGTTTTTATGCTGTGTGGTATGCTTGATACGTTTAGTCAGCTACCTCATAGTTTTTGATGCACGAGTTAACTTCTGTTGTGTAGGCGGCGTGGGCGGAGAAACTGAAGCTGTCAAAACGCAGTGACAAGGTAATGTGTTGCTTTTGACAGCTGCTATTGCCTGTGTGTCGTTTTTTTGTAATTTACTTGTTATGAGCATCTGTCTGTATTTCAGTCTTTTCTGTAATTTTTTTTATTCAGCATCCACAGTCCAGTTGCATTTTGCATGCAACTGGTTTGATTCTGTCCTTCAGCAGGCCTGATGGCTATGTTCCATTTATGAAGCATTTACTGTTATTTCTTCTTAAATCTCATTTGTGCACCCTTTTCACTGAAATGACAACAGCTGCAGCTATACCATGCGTTGCAAATATGTCTTGTTTCGCGTCAGAAAGCATCTTCTTTTAATTTGGTTCCAGTCGTTGCTTCAAGTTCTTATTATTTTTGTGGAAGATCTGCAGATGACAAAACGTTTTGTTGATGAAGCGTCAGTGTGATATGGTGTTTTGTTTAACAGAAGGATGTGATACGATTACGGGAGATGTTTATGCAAGTGTTCATGGAGAGCGTTTATCCACTTTACTCAATTGCTGACCTCGGCTCATTTTCAGTTGCAGCACCACAGAAGCAGGTAGTAAACTAATAACTGATAACTGAGGGCTACCATTTAAGCGGACAGGTTTAATTTTTAATTGACGTTTATCCCTCATATATAGCTTCATTCTGTTTGAGTGCTAGAGATGCTACTGGGGCTAAAGTCCGTTAGAACCACCACTCTGCACCAAGTTTTATATTACAGCAAAACGTCTAAAAACTCAGTAATGATTAATTATGAAACTACTGATTGACAGTGCCTCCGATAAACTAAAATCAGATTTCTGTCCAGTATTTCGTTGGTGGAACATGACTTTTAGCCTGGCAGCAGGACTGTGAAAACTCATTTTTGGAGTTAGAATGGTCTTGATTTTGTAAATGACGCCCGATTCACAATCATAGGTAATCTAAATTATAAATAGAAAACTTAACCCCAAGTTATTTGTGAAAAAAAGAATTATTATACTTATGCCTTTCCCGAATATTGGCTAGAGGAGGCATTAAGCACTCAGGCTGTACGGATGTGGTTATACATGGTTATGTGCATCTGTGCACCTTGCGTGCATCTGTGAGTCTATTTTTCTCATAGCTCGCATATCACATATCCTTTGGTTGCCAGTATTGATGGGTATTGTCCCTTTCTGGCACACTGCCATCATATCTCCTGAATTCATCGATGTATTTTAATGAAACGCATTTTAATTTTATAGTACTAGGTCCACGTGACACTGGTGACATTTTTGAGGTCATGGGGTCAAAAATCAAGGTCAGGCTGTGACTGCCGTAGAAATGTTGTGATGGCTCCTGAACCAAATAAGGGATTTGAACCAAACTTAACATGAATATTTCCTACAGTCAGACCATGACCTGGTTAGGTTTTGAAGATCATGGGTTTAAAGGTCAAGGTCAGATGGACGGTTTACCGCTGAAGGTTGTCTACTTTCTGAACTATTGTTAGGCTACCATCATCAATTTATTCCTTCAAATGCAGTCTCAAACTTATCTCTTTTCTCTCCGTGACTAGTGACAATCGCCTCTGTCTCGAGCTTGCTTGAATTTGTGTGCTATACAAATTTGGTAATAATATTAGTGATAATAATAGTGTTGTAAACATTTACTGTGATGTAAAGTGGCATAATTTTATCTGCCAGGCAATGTAAATTGTTGCAAACATAGGGCTCTTAGGACTCTAGCTACATCCCGCAGGCCTTCTAATGTCATGACTCGAGTTTGTGCAATGTCTGAAATGCTGTGTGACACAGTATGGTGACGTATGGTGTTGTGTGACACAGTGTGGTGACGTATGGTGCTGTGTGACACAGTGTGGTGACGTATGGTGTTGTGTGACACAGTGTGGTGACGTATGGTGCTGTGTGACACAGTACGGTGACGTATGGTGCTGTGTGACACAGTATGGTGACGTATGGTGCTGTGTGACACAGTACGGTGACGTATGGTGCTGTGTGACACAGTACGGTGACGTATGGTGCTGTGTGACACAGTACGGTGACGTATGGTGCTGTGTGACACAGTGTGGTGACGTATGGTGTTGTGTGACACAGTATGGTGACGTATGGTATTGTGTGACACAGTATGGTGGCGTATGGTGCTGTGTGACACAGTATGGTGAAGTATGGTGTTGTGTGACACAGTACGGTCGAGCTTCAGTGTTACAACGCTGCATTCAGATGAACAAGTCGTCAGCTGCAGCATCGCTTCTCTCTGCCGACGTATCCCACAAACCGTTTGACGTGGCCGAACTTTCGTTCCGCGTAGTACCACGTTACCGTTCAGAAATAGTTGTAAAGTAGCATCATTGCTAGGTGTAGGTCTGCTTAAAATAATGAAAGAACTTTGCCAATAATTTATGAGTTTAGCTCTACACTTTGTTTCGAAATAAGGGCAGGAAGAAAATGGAGTAAAACATGAGGAAGTATCCCAGGAATGTGAAACAAACAATATGAAATAATCAAATGCTTTCAACTTCAGGTGGGATCTGATCTCCAGCCCAAAATCTTTACCTCTGAACCCATTGGGCAAAGCTGCCAGACTCCCGGCATAGCTCCATTACCTCTAGTTTTACTTTCACTTCTGCACACAAATCTTATTTGATCACCTAACAAATCCCATGACAGAACATTGAAGTCCACAGTTTAGGGTTGTCATGTTGGCTATGCTGTATAAGCTGCTAGCTATTATCAATGTTGTGTGTGTTTATTGTTTTGTATCGTTTAAACCTGTTGTTGGCATTAAGAAATACATATTACATAACATATTTCAAAATTTGTATATTTTAATTTCTGTAATTGAAAATAGTATCATAAATTGCCAGAAAATCATCAACAACATGTGTGTCTGTTATTTCCATTTGTCGCACTGAGTACAGTACATAGAGTCCATTGTAACTTGTATATGTAAGCGTACTGAGCAAGGTAGCCCATTAATCTCGTGCTCTTAATTTTTGTTTTTTTAAATGTCATTTTTATTAACTTTGAGATTTGATGCCATGCGGTAGACTGAACTGCCTATCTGTCAGTTTGTAAGCATATGATATGTCTGTGTGTAGCAAATCTCATCGTTTTGCATACCAGATGTCAGAATTATTATTCTATGTATGTTTTTAATTTATTAACTGAAGGTGCAGCTAGCTGTCCTCGATGGGAGCGTGACATTTGCAATGCTTTTTAGTGTAGATTTGTGTCTGCTATTATTGAGTGTTTGTATTGTTATGTCATTATTCCAAGTGCGTTGGGTGCGGATTAACAGGTCTTCAGCACTGGAGAGGTTGTAAGCTTAGCTGATGCCTCTCCCACATACCTGGTGTATAGTCGTCGTTATGCATTACTGCAAATAACATATTTCATTCACATTAACAAATTTGGCTGGAACTACAGTGTAAATCAGTGCTGCTTAGTGCTGAAACAGGTGTACCAGTAGCTGGCTGGAAGGGGTTAATGCCAGTCCCGTGGTATGAGTCTGTCCACTGGAGTTATGACTGGTCTGCATACTGTTTTCTAATTGTGCTGAAATAATGCAGTAGGACCTTAATTATTCAGGCACATAATGGGATTGTATGCACACTTGCCATGCTTGGTACTTTTGTGTGTTCAGAGACTCTCCTTAAGAAAGAGTAAAGATAGCGCAGTAACAGTATGTTCTTGAAGTCTGTTCCAATCCACCTGTCTTCAGTGTGCAGCAGCTTCCACAACCTATAGTCATGACATGTGTTAGGGGTCCGCAGCGTGAAAAAGGTTGAAAACCACCGTGTTAGCCCTATACCACACTCGCAGGCTATAAGGCTCATATAAAGGTGCCAAAACTACAACAACAGTTTCTGAACTGAAGATGTATTTAGTGCAATCCTAATTGCCGTACGTCAGCTGTGCAATATTATGCATGGAAATTGATTGATTAAAACTTGCTGTTCAACAGTCTGTGGTTGACTGTATAGTTATAACAGACTGTAGTAGCTTAGGCCTATAACACTTAATAAAAAAGCCAAAAAAAACTGGAATTTGGTGATATGAGGTATATGGGTAAGTGTTGTAAAATTTGCAATATGTTTAATTAGAACTAACATTTAGGCCTAATCTGAAAATTCAGCAAATGGCTTGATGGTTAAACTCGGATTGTTCAGTTCAGAACTTCTTTCTCTTCATAATTGCAGTATCAGCACAATTTGCACAAACTAACTGTTAGCTGACCAAGAAGTTAAAAAAAACATTTTATCACAAGCACGTGAAAATCTGTACATACTACGTGATCACTCACATGCATTGTAGGCCTGTTACCATAGGTACCATACTACTACCATCAATTTGCACAGAAATTCAGGCAGCAGCTGAATTTTTTTCAGGCAGTGACTAGCACCATCTGGCGCTATTGTGACTTTTCTGCGACTCTGGTGCCATGTCTAAATCAGGGCTGGGAAAACCTAGGTTTTCTAGAAAAAGTTTTTAGGTTTTTAGGTTTTTTAGGTTTTAATTCGTGAAGACCAGACACAAAATTATGACCCACACGAGGAATATCTCCTACATGATACAACCATTCCCTTGCCACATCATTTATAGCCATGTGCAGACTATAGCATAGCTATAACCACAACTAATTAGACTGGAAGGCAACAATTTTCTGCTGTAACTGTGAGTCTAAAATCTAGATTTTTAAGGTTTTCTAACAAAAAGTTCAAAAACCTTTTTTAAAATTGGACTTTTAGGCTTTTTGGGTTTTTTAAATAAAAAAACTAAAAACCTAAGCTTTTTACAACCCCTTTCGACAGCCCTGGTCCAAATGGCATGACAGTCCATCATGTCCATGGTCATTGGTCATGAGTCATCATGAGTGACTTACCGGTAATCCAGCGTTTACTTACCGAATGTGATAGCCGCATATCGTGTCCGCGTTCGGGGCCGACGACGTTTATTTACGTTTGTTTACAACTGTGGGTGTATTGTTTTGCTTAAATTTATTTCAGAGTCGTAAATTAGTGTTTGTAAACCATTTGCCGATATATTAAGATATTTATGTTGTAATGGAGTTGCGAAGCAGTGGCACAACAAAGTATAACGAGGAAGACAGGTCGAGGACAAAAGTCAAGGCCACGCCTTCGACGGGGTCAGATTCTAGGATGTCGTCAGGGGCGCCGAGCCGAAAAACTGGGTCGTCGACGTCATCCAGCGACCAGCGAATGTCACCATCTAGGCGTCAGATGGCATCCAAGTCGTCCTCTTCGTGTGAAAACAATGAACATTGTGCGAAAAACAACAGTCCGCGTGAGAGTGCCTCTTTGCACGACAGCACTAACGGTCAAGTGATGGGCGTTCCTGGCAATAGTCCGCCGCCAGCGAGCTCGGCGTCTGCGGCACATAGTCGACAACGAGATGCCCTTTTGTATGGCTTCGCTTCTGTCTCACTTCTCTCTCTGTAGTACTGTACAGCTGTTGATAATCAGTGTACAAAATCAGCAGACAAAAAAGTACGCAAAATCTTGTCCGTGAAAACTTGGCATATTTAGAGGGCAAATATTATATATTTAGCAAATATGGCTGGTAACACATTAAGAAAAGATTCAGGCTTAATAATAGGAAATATGCTTTTGGTAACGGGTCATGCTATTTAACGCCAGCAACGCCCACAACACCCGCAAGCTATACGTCATAGGAACTGCCGACGTTGTTGCCGTCGTTTATTGATTGCAAGAGGGAGGCATGGGTAGGGTACGTGTTTGAAAACAAGTGCACTGCAGGCACTACAGTAGGATAACTAGGGTTGTCAGAATTCTTCGTCAAAAAAAATTGAAAATTCTTCGCATGTAACTTGCAAATTAATTCTGCACTAATTCTGCACATTTTTGCAAGCCGATTTTTCCAAGGCAAGTTATCAGTGATGGTTCCTTTGATTTAGCTTGTGGGTGTTGCGGGCGTTGCTGGCATTAATTAGCATGACCGTTGGTAACAGAGTTATTGATAACGAACTCGCTATCTGCAGATTATGTTCATTGTAAAACTGTTAACACTTTTAAGAAACATCTCTCGCCTGCACTGGAATCGGGAGCTGTATAGTTTTGAGTCGTTACGATAGTTGGCAATATATGGCGAAAGCCTGTGCTTACTTATGCGAGCACTGTCTGTGGCATTGCTGGCATCAGTGAATTCGGTGAATTCCCCTAGATGAACCACACTGCAATACTGACTTTTATCTAGTCATTTTTCTGTAACATTTCTGCAACATCAGTTGGTATTTTATGTGCTGTTCTGTTGTTAAGAAACTACTCACTCACCCTCGCCAATGATGGTTAGTAATGCTTTTCTCCTTGCATGCAAACAAATTGTCTTCATACGAGAGGTGCCAGAAACAAAGAGTCAAACGAAATCAGTCAATAAAACCAGTAGTCTCATAGCCATAAAATGAATGGTAATATTTATCACAGAGTGGCACTGGGCAATAATTTCCTGGTGGCGTGGTCTTGGGTATGAAAAAGATCCAGTGTCCTACAAATACTGCATTGATTTGTCACAGGAGGCTGGCGCAATACACATAGTCATGTACTTCAATTAGAGCAGCTAGCCTCAAGGCTCATTCACACCAAGCGCATCTGCGTCAGTCTACACGCATAGACGTCCGTCGATGCGCATAGACGGACATAGATGCGCATCTACACGCGTCTAGGTCCGTCTACGCACGTCGTGCGACGGATGTAGACAGATGTAGACGTGCTTGGTGTGAATGGGCCTTCATACATAGCACTAGCATATGTTGAAGGAGTGCGCAAAGTTGAAAGGTGTCCATTATTTAGCAGATTTCATTAGAAAATTAGTATATGTGCAGTGTGCTGTAAAACTAGTGTGAATTCACTGAACGATTTATTGTATTGCAGGCCTCACAGTACGGCTGTGGTTGGGCTTATGAAGTTTTGTGGATTTCTGCTAATAGTATTCTACTTTGCCATTCCTGCTGTCATTAAACTGCATCCGCCAGTCATCAGTGAAATTACATTCTTAAATAGGTGTATGTATTTTATTGTTTAAGCTCGTCTGCTTTGGTTGTTTTATTGTTTGTGTTGCCAGTTATTTCGGTGTAATGCTTATGCAGCTTGACATCTGTTTGAGCAGAAATATTGTATTCAGTGTTATATCTGAATTGAGAAAAATGTGAATTTTTAAACAGTGTCAAACCACATGTAGCTGGAGTGAAACAGTAGAGCTGATGTATTGCATATACATTTATTCACTTTGAATTTGTAAATGGTAATTGATTTTATGGCTGGAATTTTGGCCACTTAGCCATGTGATTCTTCTGTGACTGCTACATTATTTCTCATGACCATGTCTGTAGAAATCTGCATAGTGTTACTTGTCATGGCTGTAATGCATGTGGATTTGTGCATTTTGCAGTCAGGTGGCCACCATTTGTCGACTTGTCTCGACCAGATGAACTTGGACTAAATTTTACACGCAGTTTCCATCTTCCGACAACAGACGGAGTAACAGTGGGCACATGGTGAGATAATAT
>Ga0209562_1000274_pt1 | contig 19638 bp, 24 predicted proteins | sample WorMetvacBELIZE2_FD_187399 | JGI IMG/M metagenome (GOLD analysis project Ga0209562, IMG submission 187399) | Marine gutless worms symbiont microbial communities from Max Planck institute for Marine Microbiology, Germany - Olavius vacuus BELIZE.2... | ecosystem: Host-associated > Annelida >... | reverse complement strand
CGGTTTTTTTTGCTTGAATCTTATCGCCAAGGAGGCGGATGGTTTTCGGTTCGGCTCCGATGAATATCAGTCCGGCCTTGCGAACGGCGGCGGCGAAATCGGCATTCTCGGAGAGGAAGCCGACACCAGGATGGATGGCATCGCAGCCGGTGGACATGGCGGCAGTGAGTAGGGCATTTTGATTGAGGTAGCTTTGGGCGGAGGGGGGCGGTCCAATGCAAACTACCTGATCGGCCATCTTCACATGGTGTAACGCGGCACTCAGTTTGAGATTTTTTTGCACACAAAATGATAATTTTTACTTTTTGGACTCACACGATATAGGGTAATTTGATGTGAGAACTTCTATTTTTTGGCTTCTTTTGGGAGAAGATGGCTTGGCCATCTTTATCTCTATTGTATGCCATCCATGTTTGTGTACGAACTCGCTTAATGAGCTATTTCGATATGAACTGAGTAGAAACCTACCTTCGATATTCCCAAGTGTTCTTAGAAGTGCATCAAAATCTTCTTGAGTGTAACCATCGTAGTGGCCTTGATCGGTTTCGGGGTATGGCGGATCACAGTAGAAGAAGGTATTTGGGGTATCTCGACTCCGAATGATGCGTAATGCATCTGCGCACTCTATTTGTACTCGCTGCAACCTGACCGAATAATCAAGCGTAAATGCTTCTATTTTGTTGTTAATTGCCTTACTCGTCGCTCCTGTACGATCATATCCGAAGGAACCATTGAGCCGAGCACCGAAAGACTGTGTCGATAGAATCCAGACGGCCCATGCACGTTGAATGCGCGTGAATAGGTGTGGATTGGAATAGATGACGCTCGCATTGCGGTGCTGTCTTTGGCTGTGCAGACTAATTAGAACCTCCTGTTGAAGAGCCGTAAAATCACGTTTTAATACCTCGTAAAAATTGATAATTTCTCCATTGGTATCGTTTATTACTTCAACTTCTGAAGGTTCTTTCCCCCAGAATATAGCACCTCCGCCAATAAATGGTTCGACATAGATTCTCTGCTCAGGTATCAATTGAATGATCTTAGATGCCAACTGCTGCTTACCGCCGTGGTAAGTCAGTGGTGTTTTCATATTCCCTCCCTCATGGGCTAAAGGGACTCAAGGTTTCCGCCGATTTAATTTAGGTATTATGGCGGTGGCGGGAAGTCCGTAGATGTTGGTGCATCTGTCCCGGGAGGTAGTGCTCCTGGGGCCGCCGCCTTCTTTTGACGACCCCTTATTATTAGCTTATTTACTCTCTATAGCGGGCACCGTAGGCCACTGCACACTGTCCGGAAACCCACTCTGAGCAGACACATCTCTTAACGCCTGTCTGTAGGTCTGCCACTTAGTTTTAGCTGCGGACGCTATTGGATAATCCGGCATAATCAGGTAGTCCGATTCAACCAGGAGTGAGTCACGCTTCTCGCGTATACGCCTCTCTTTGACTGTCCGGGGTATCACCCAAGCGTTACTCTGCCATGCGGCTTCGGGGTCTGTTGGCTCCACTGTAGTGAGGGTGGAATCCGGCTGCTCACCTAACCTTAGCTTGCGCTTTTCTCTCGTGGACTTAACCCAGTAGTCGGTATTCGTATAATCGTGCTTCACTATGTACTTACCATTTTCCCAAACTGCACTCTGGTTAGCCCCGACGGTAATAAGCCTTGCGGCCTTCGCCGCGTCTACACTCATCCTTTCACCCTGGGTGGTGAAGAATCGCACATCGCAGCCATTAAAAATTTCGGCGTTGTCGGGGTAAGGAAGCGCACCCTCGGGGGCCTCCCCACAAACTATGCTCTGTACTATATTATTCTTTACTGTCGCGTATATCATAATCATCTCCTCTCATGCTGTTCGCTTCCAAATTCTGAATGTGCGGTTGCGGGGGCGGGTTTCTCCAGTACCGGTGCCGTCGCCGTCCGTTTTGTACTGTTGGTTAGGCAATCCGGGATTTCCGCCAGCGTTGTCGAAGTTAATATTAGAACGTGCATATGCAGTACCTGCGTCACCGTTGTTTGATGAGTATCTTCTCCCATAATTTAATACACCCGAGGGTGGGTCGGCATGGGTACCATGCCAAACTGATGCGAGAACTCCCTTCATCCGCTGCATGGCATCTCCCTGGATGTCCGCATAATTGAATGCTTCGGCTAGGTTGCCTCGGCTGCGGAAGAATATACTCTCACCGGCGAACTGTTCCGTCCACGTTCCCGGCCAACCCATGGCCGCAGGCGTCAATCCGCCAGGATACTGCGCGTAGGTGTATCCCACAGGAAATATTACGGTGTTTGCGACTAGCCCGGTCCGTCTATTGGTCTCTGTAACCAGATTCTCCCAGTCAGACGAACGGTCAACCTTGATGTCTATAAGAGGCACATGTTCATCTTGCGGTGTGGGCTTAGTTGGACTAGCTGCCTCGGTTCCTTCAAGCAGTATGGCCGAATAATGGTCAAGCAGTCTCGCTGGCCAACTGCGGTTATTTCCATCCATTACAGTGCCCTCGTTCCTTACGATGTAACGCAGAGCCAAAGTAACCCATTTATACTGGCCGGCGGCCGGACGAGCTATGCTCCCGATATCGACATCAAGCGCGGTTTTTAACTCTATCCTATTGCCTAGCCCATCGAACGCCGCACCGGTGCTCACTGTAGCGGTTGATGAAGCTATGCTAACGTTCAGACCGTTAAGGATACCCTTACCCGCTACAGCCTTTGCGACATTGTTAATCCCCGCCTCTAAATCGTTTTGAAGTTCGTCAAAATCTGCTTTCAACGGCACATAGTTGTAGACAAAATTTCTCTTGTTCATTTATCCTCCTTGTATTGTATTTCTATAGAGCTTTCTATGAGGCTACTTAGTTGCTTTTCAATCGATTTTTTATCCGTGTTCCTACACCTTATTACCACATAGTCGTCAGAACCCCTATCAGAACCCCTATATATCCGAGCCAGTCCCACACCGCGGCCAGAACCAACAGCAAAGGCATCATCAGGCAGCAGGCTTATTTGCACCGGTGCAACCTGTCCAACGTGATACTCTAACCACCTGGAGCCACCGCTGGCTCTAAGTTGCTCAAGCGATAGTGGACTCTCTGGCACACTGTAGCTATTGGTCATCACTACGTATTCAATATCAGCACCCAAAAACCATTCCAGGAATGCCTCAATATTGCGCCGCTCACTACTGGTTGGATTTTTTAAGCGGACTATCGCAGCGGGACTTCGGCCTATCGGGGCAATTCCTATGCGACCAAATCCCACTCTGAAAAAATCCTCAGGAGCGTCAACAATCCTCCACCGTCCAGGAACATAGGCATCGAGAAAATCCTTCAGCCCACCCAACTCGCCGGTAGAAGATAGAACAGTTGCTGCATTCGATAGCCGGCCGCGATAGCTTTCATCGCTGTCTGTAGGGAAACGCGGAATCCCTAAACTAGAGCCGTGGCTGCTCTGATCTTCCGTCAAATAAGCGAAGAACTCGCGTTTCACCTTGGCAGCATCGCCAGCCACCACTTGGCCAATACGAGCGATTATTCTGAATAGTTCTCGCCGCCTGCCGGCTCGTATCCCAGGCGGTGCGAGTTCCTGCTCCAAATAGGTCCAAATATCGCTCATGCCGACCTCTTTGTTACGGTGATAGTTCCCACATTTATTTTTGAATCGTTGCTTATTGCGATATCGCGTGTTGGACTGGTAAACTCGATTGCGCTGAGCTCCAGGTTTGAAAGCGAATCGTAATAAAGTGCGCGCATCGTTATCGATTCCCCTATTCTCCGATGCTGTAGCCACTCTCTAAGTTGATTCTCAACTTCCGTTTCAGCAACTTTGCCCTCGTACGAAAGAGTGAAATCCCGCCGCACAGCCCTAGCGGGCTTAACCAAGAGATCGCGAGTCAATAGGTATGCGTCCCCTATGGCACTTTTCACCGCATCGCACACCGCCGTAGAGGGTATACCCGCGATACCGCCGAGAATAATATCCACCGAGCCATACCCCCGGGGGGTGCGGATTACCTTAACGTCGTTTACATCTCGATTGGATAGGGCTATAGATACGTATTTCCCAGGGCGGTTATCCGGCCCCTGAGACTCCCATCTAGCCCCTATACGCTGCCTGTACTCATCGTCTGGCTCCTCATCCCGGCCAGATAACGTGAGCCAATCAGAGGGGACAGAATACGCTACAATCCCATCCACCACTGTGGTGCAACGAATGGGTGTCCATGGGAGGATATTATGCCGAGAGCCTGGAAACTCTGCCTCAACCTTGATGTCGTTGTTCCCGGCATGAAAGGGCGTATTGCGAGTGACTTTGAAACGCAGCCCGGAAGCCGATACGAACCAAGCACCCGCCTGAAGCGTGCCAGATTTAACAGCATCGGCGACGAAGTTCCCTTCGGATTTTTGCGCGACCCCACGGCTAACCCCAAGTTCGCGCCCCCTTATATCCAGCATAGTCCCCGTGGCTTTAAGATAAGTAAACTGCCCCCCTAAAAAATTGAGTACATCGTCGTAAATTGGGTATATCGTTTGGGTGTAGGTCTCCACCAATCCCCGCAAAACCCCCCCCTCCTTGAACGACGTGAGGCCCGTTTCCTCCTTGGCGATTTTTAGAATCGCGTCGCGTATTTCCTCCTTAGTTTTGTTAATCCACATCATCTCACATCCAAATCAAAGAGGAGCACCACTGGCTCAACACCATCTATGAGTTTGAACGACAACTGATACCTGCCGCCTTCCAGTTGACTTGTCGAAATAGAGTCGAAATTGATTCGCTCATCGTTGAATGCAGCCGCGCGAAGTGCCCCCTCCACATCAATGTCGTTTGGACCCTTCAGCGCGTCTTCCAGCCCCTTGCCAAACTCTGGCGCCCAGAAACAAGAGCCCGGCGAGAGCATCAGCTCGGTACGCACATCCTGTGCAACAAGAACGCCTCCAGTTATCACAGAAAGTTCCCCATCGTCCGTAAAGACAACATCACCCCCCGAGTCGAGCTCTATATCGCTGCCATAGCTATCCATGTTTCACAGTCTCGTTCTCGATTTGGGCAAAGTCGCCAGGAGTCTTTCTGCCCAGGGCCAACTTCAAAGCCGCCTGCAATGCGCTCGGGCCTCCATTACCGGGCTCCAGGATGGGTGTGCCCCGCACAACACCCAACGCTGCATTGAGGATTCCGACGTTCTTCGTCAGCTCTCTTTTCAGGGTTTCTATCTTCACAAGCCCGCCAAGCCCATCCCCATTGAAATGAATCTCGCCGGTTTTGATTTTTATTCCCTGAATTCCGTTTGTGATAAGAAATTCGTCTGATTTGAAATCTGCCGAATCGTAATACTCTCCCCAGACGCCCTCTATATACGGGTAGCTCGGGTTGTGCTCTATATAACCGACTATTACCAGGGTATCCTCCGGCAGCGGAGCATAGACCCCCGCCCCATTGGAAGACGCCCATAGTGGACTTGTGGGAACCTCCTCAAGAACAGTTTCGGTTTCCTCCAAACTGCCCGGTTTCAAAATCCGCACCCTAGCCGAATACTCATTTGTCCCCGATCCTGAGCCGAACGAAAGAACCTTTCCTATTTGCGGCCCTTGTCGATGCGGCATCGCGGCATCAAGCCATCGACACACGATATCCTTTATCCTCAAAACATCACCTCCATAGTGGAGTTCCGAGGCGAGATAGAATACCGCAACCCGACGATTCGTCTTTTCTCTTCGTTTAGCTCCGCATAACCCCCGTAGCCAAGGGGAACGGGGAAGGCTTTCACAGAATTATTGGAAATTAAAAGGGCATTTTCACCCCGTTTAACGGTGATTGAAATTTCCTCTGCAGCGCTCATTTCTCTGATATTCAAAACACCCTTTGAATCGAAGAACAGATCGTACCCTTCATTTGCGAAATCTTCCACGGTGTCCACAAAACTCAGGAAGCTACTCCAGGATTCACCACGCGCATGAAAATGAGGCAGCTCCAAATCTGGCAAATCTATGCGGTGTTGTTCTACCCCGCTTTGTAATGCTAGAAAATCAAAAATATATGAAGCTTTCTCATCTCTGAAATTGGCCACCGTGTCCTTCAACTTCCATCCGCATTCGTAGGCAACACCACCGAACTCGAAAGAACGCGATAGAATCCGCGCAGCAAAAACAGGCTCTTCATCCAGCATTATCTCAACATCATCAGTCGCTTCCGCATCAATACGCTCATCCCCCGATAGCAGCAGCTTCGCCATTGGTATACTTTGAGCGTAGTGATGAATCTCAACATGCGAAGGGTACACCCTGTAACCCGCAATTCGCGTGCTCAGTTCGCTCCTAGTGATGTTCACTGCGTTTCCTCCAAACGTATATTCAGCTCTTCCTTATCGCTTATCACCTCTGCAATCGGAGGGTCTGGAACTTCGGCATTTGCGCTTTGACTGCGAGATTGATGTTGAACCTTGGCTATCTCGGGGCGGTACTCGGAGAATTTCAGATTGACGTTGATTTCCTGCTTGCCCCCGGACTGCAAAGAGTCCAATGAGAGAAACAGACAACCTTGCAGATTCCACGCCCTGGCTGCAGGAAAATCCAGCGCATAGATGAGTGGCGTCCCATCATCATTGAACTTTTTGAAGCGTCCTGCGATATCGGCCAGAGCTTCTTCTTTGGACACTTCCCCATCGTCCAAAAGACGTAGCGAAAAACTAACAGAAGCATCGTCAAAACCGTTCACCTGGTACTGCTTCCCGCTGCCGCCCTCCACCGCTTTGGCGTCCATCAGCAGCTTAGACCCAACACTCAGCCCGTCGAAAATTCCAGGCAGAGCGTTACCATTCAACGAGAGCGAGGAAGCATCAGCACTCAGAATCACGCCACGCCTCCGGCTACTTTGATCAGGCGAACAAAATTGAAGATATCCTCCGCATCCTCAGATTGGACTGTTAGATGATCAATATTGATAACCGTCGAACCGCCAGAGGGAGTTCCATCGCCGCGATTCAAACCCAACGGGCCTGAAAGGTCTAATCTCTTCTTATCCGCACCGATTTTCAATGTTTCGACTATAGAAGAACCCGATTCGGTGAGTTTCGACAGCGGTCCCTTCTTTGCGTCCGAATGAGGAAGGTAATCATCTATAGACTGAGCTACAATAAGTCCGGGGTTCTTAGCAGTGGGGATAAAAGCTTCAACCCCGGCAACGACTGGGGGTACAAGAGCCTGTTTGCGTTCCATCCTAGCCAGTTGCCGCGGATGCACCTGTCCAGTTGTGCCAAAAAACTCACGAACCTTGTCCCACTTCTTTACTGCTAAAACAACAGCTGCAATAGCAGCTCCAACAAGAAGTATGGGCCATAACGCAGCCCAGCTAGCTGCGGCAAAGGCTGTCTGCACACCCGTAGCTGTAGCCAACGCTGGCACCAAGAAACCTAATCCGCGGACAAACCCGCCAACTATTGTTGTAGCTGGACCTATTGCGGCCGCCACCGCTAAAAGCTTCACAATGTTTTTTTGCTGCGCCGGCTCCAGCTCCGCAAACCTGGTGGCTAGAGCGCCAATTTTTTCGACAAATGGTCTGACCACCTCTAAAACAGCAGCGAACGCAGGAACCAAACCAGTAGCTAACTTCTGCATCGTTACCTGTAGCTGTACCTTCATCAAATCCATAGCGGCGCCGGTGGCATTAATCCCCTCGGTTTGTGCCAGGAAAGCAGCCTCTGTTGCCCCGACAGCATTGGCCATCTCCGCAAGCTTGGCCGGATATACATCCGCCAGACTATCAGCAAGAGCCAACGCTGCTGTCTGCCCCTCAATACTGCCCATAAAGCTTTGTAACGGTTTTCCGCTCTCTTCGGCGGCATCTACCACCTCAAGCAGTGCTCCATGGAAGCCCAACTGCTCTATCATAGCTTTTCCAGATTCATAACCAAGGTCGGACAGTAGAGAATTCATCGCAGCAGAAGGGGCCATAAATGACTGCATGGCTCCGCGCAACTGGGTAGTTACTTCAGCAGCAGGGCCGGTAACTCCAGTCAGTGTAGCCATCGTTGCAAATAGCTCTTCTTCACTAACATTCAACTCTGCCGCTAGCGGTACCACTTTCCCCATAGAGTTAGCAAGTTCAGGCAAGGTAGTCTGCCCATAATTTACAGTTTGCATTGCCAAATCGGAAATTTTTTGGTTGGCTTCATCAGATACATTATTATATCCTTTCATTACTGCGGAAGTTAAATTTATTGAATCGGTAACAGTAGCTAATCCGGCTGCTGCTAATCTGGCGTTATCTCCTAGCATCTTCGAAGATTCAGCAGAATCACCATATGCAGAAACAACTTGGTACGAGCCAGCAGCTAATATATCAGTACTAATGCCGGTTTCAATAGCCAAATCCTGAATCTCTTTTTTTATTTCGCCAACTCTTGCCTGAGCCACCCCAAGACTTTGGACATTGGCCATACTCCTATCGAGCGCTTCACCAGCCTTAAATGCACTCACACCTAATGCCACCAACGGAGCAGTAACACCCGCCCTCAGGCCCACACCCACCTTCATCATGGTCTTTCCAGCCCTATCAAAGTTAGCAGCCGTCGCTGATAGCCCTGTTAGCTGACCTTGAGCAGCCCTCGCCCCCTTCGAGAAGTCATCGATAAACGAAACTTTTATTTTGCTGTAAATATCAGGCATCTCCCAAAACCTCTGCTATAGCCCTGGCTACAACATCAACCTCCAAATCCCGGACATATACCGCCCGCTTGAGAATCTTTCCGATGCGCGAAACTGGTTCGCCTTTTGCGTCAATGCCCAAGAAACGCCTGATGAATAAAAGTTCCATCTCAATCTCACTTAAAGACTCTGAATCGGCTTTGTCTCCAGAGCCCTCCCGAACAAAGGGTTCAGATATTCACTTATGAATGTGGCGACAGCCACGTTGTGCGGACCGACAAGCTGAAAAACATCATCTCCATTCGCAGTGGAAATAATCAGCTGCCTCATCAGCCATCGATTGGCTTCTATTGAGTCCTTGCTTTGCATTTCTGAATACGCCTGGAGTTCCGCCCCCGTCGGCTCTCGATAGCAGAAGCATAGATCAACACAGTTTTCAGAGCGGTCGGCAAAGGAATATTCAGCCAAAAACAATTGACCTTTATGGCGCTCCTTACCCTCCTTCACCATGGCATCTCGAACTTCTTTTTTAACCATCAATACCTCCTAAAACCTTTTCAATGCTGGCACACCGTTCGAGACAATGGGCTTTGTCAAAACTCCCTCGAAGCTACGCTTCAGTATCTTATCGCCCTTCGAATTCCCCTTGCCCCGCTTGGTCCACTTTACTTCCAGCACCTCGTTGATAAGCGCCTGGCCGGAGGATAAATCGCCGTATGTAATTGCTACCGGAGTAGGGGGCAGGTTGTAAAAACCACCTGCCGCGATGGCAGCAGTTTCAAATTTCTGCGCCTCAGAGAAGGCCATTTCCACCTTGCAGCTGCCCGAATACTCACCGGGCACATACCCGGCAGGCATGCCGCGCATATCGGTTACAACCTCTCCGGCCTCCTCATCGTCGTACTCGATAGAATCTAAAAGACTCACAAGACCAAAAGGAAAGGTCACTTTGATATGCACATACGCATATCTTTTCCCGTTGATTGTTCCTGCCACTATTCACCTCCTCCTAATGCCGGATTCTCAAATTGGATGGTTGCCCTAATCTCATCGAGTTGACCTCTGGGAATTATCAGTATTTCTTCTGTTATTCTCTTTGTAGAAAGAATGTTCTGGTTTTCCTCCAGTACTATTCTCCCCGAGGAGATTTCCTTGTCTTTTGCCATAGAATCTAAAGCCTGCTCCCCTGCGGCCGCTACTTGCGCAAGCTCTGGAACCCGACCGTCAGAAAGCACATCGAACCCTTGCCTCAGATACGGAAATTGAGCCTCCCGTACCAACCGACACGCCTTATTCATTACCTCGATGCGAGTGGAAGTATCAAAGTCGCTTGTTTCATCCGTCATCAAATGACTATCAGATACATAAACACCCCTTTTACCGTCGTAGTAGCGGCAGGTGGCGTATCCAGCGTCTTCGAGCGACTTAATCTGTGCTGGAGTAACGCCGTAGAGCAGGCTTTCCACTCCCGGCAAATTACCGAGGCGAGTCCAGCCTGGCGAGATTGCAACACCAATCTCAAATATACGCCCCACCACCTTCCCATGCACGTTCCGCTCGCTTTTATACCCCTCGATATCAACACCATCAAACCAGTTGGCACTCACCATAAGACGCTTGCTCTCTACAGAGCCGCGCTCGCTACCGACAAGCGCCGAGATATAAGCGTCTGTCGATTCCCCGTCATTTCTCGCTCTTAGGGCAGCTGAGCCCCAGGTCCACAAGTGTTCGCCTGTAAAAGCTTCCAGTTTCGTTGCGAACGCCGCCCAGAACGCCTTAGCAGTAGAGCCTGCAACCGCTATATGCCTCAGCGCTGCGCCGCTGTTCTTTATCTGGTCAACAGCAGCCAGAAGCTCTGCATTGGTGGCACTCGGGCAACTCGTAGTGAAGGAAAACCGATCTCCTTCCTTAAATGAAACTTCAGAGGGTGATGGCGAACCCGCCGAAAAAGTAAGAACAATCCCAGTGCTTGGAATCGTATAACTACCATCAGCAGGAATGGTGTTTGCGTCACCCAACAAGCCGTTCTTCTTCACTCTGAACGTAGCAGCATTCAAGCCCCCATCCGACTCGATTACTATCTCGAACATGTAGCAGTTTGCAGGAGCACCGGAGACCGTAAGCGAACCCACTCCAGCGTTATCCGAGTTCGCAGTCACAGAGCTAATAGTCCCCTGCGTAGTACCAGGCAGCACCCTTACATAACAGGGCACATTCACCTGGCTATAAACCCCCTCCAAAAAATCCCGAAGCGGCCCATCGCCCACCTTCTCACTAACCTCCTCGAAAGAAGAGAGAGTCACCACAGCACTCTGTGGCACCGAACCCACACCGATGGCCCCGAGAGCATCATCCCCCGAAGCTACACGCCCCAGTCCGCCGTCTTTAATCGCTATTTCAACATCCGGTAAAAACCCCATAAATCCTCCTTTTAGTCCGCACTAGCGCTAGCTTTCAGAAATTCAGAAATAGCATCAGAGAATTCCTTTGCTGTTACGGCCTTTCTCCGAATCCATCCCTTGTACTCCATAGCTCCAGCTAAAATGGCGGGGTCGGTCTTTCTCTCTTGAGCGAGTAGCTCAATATCTTTCTTCACCACGTCTTTCACGGCTACCTCTTCGCTATCCTTCTTCATACTCACCTCCTCCTTGCGCCACAGCATTTATAGGAGCAGCGCTTGTTCCACTCGGACCAACATCAACAGAAAACTCAACTAAAACCGCAGCTTCATACCGCCCATTCATTCTGCTGTCATAATCTGAATACTTTTCTCGGGTTGGCTCCAGTTCTCCTTCAATACCCTGGTATTCCCAAACAAAGGGCAAATTGGAAATAACCCCGCTGAGTAGATTACCGGCCTCCAACTCGTTAATGGCGACTACCTTCACAAGAACAGGCAGCACACGCTTTGTGCGCACCTGCCGGTACAGGGTTCTATTCTCAATTTGTATTTTGACTTCCTTGATTTCCGCCGCCTCAAAACGCCCAGGCTCGCTTATTAGCGACGCTATAGGCAGCTCCGTACTATTGGTAACCATAGCTTGTTCAGCACGCGCATCGAGGGCTATATTGCTTCTGCTCAAACCCGATCTTACCAACACCGAGCTCAAAACTGCCTTAACTACGCCAATCATGTAAAAAACCTCCGAACTTCCGGAGTACTCATAAACCTCTCAGGCCAGCTTTTTTTGAATCCTGAATATCTACGCTGTGGTATATTCGCGCTGCCACCTCGCCTTGCACGTCCACCTTGCTGGTGAATCCTCGCATACACCAGGTGCGAGCCCACAAGCACCGAACTCCCTTCAGCACGCGATTTCACACTTCGCATAAGTCTGCTCGTATCGCGCGGGATAAACCCTCCAGACTTCTTCTTTCTGCTTGGCTGCCACCTGGAACCATCTACCGGGTCTTCTTGGGAACTCAAGGCTTCTCTGGAAATCAGTTCCACACCTGCCATTTGTGCTATGTCTCTCAGTTGTCTTGCAGAGAGCCGGGATAAAAACATTTCTGCCTCGTCAAAGTCCTCAAGCTCAACGCGGAAACTAAAGCCCCCCATCCCAAAAACCTCCAAGTTTCATTTTGTCCCTCGATCCAACCTTATACCCGATAGACGGAGTTGAGACTTCATCGCCTCCAACACCTTGAAGTGGTATACGATACTTCCCTGTTGCCACGCCCTTAAGAAAGTCCAGAGCCTTGTCATATTTAATTCTGAGCAGCCCATCGGCAGCGTCTTCACGAAACCTGCTCATCACCGCCAAGTTGTACACCGCAATATCGATGGTGTAGTTCTTGATGTTCTCAGGCGGACGCCGAAGAGGGACGGTGTACCCACCGCTCAGTAGATAACCGTCCACCTCTCCTTGAGCCGTCTCTATTGCCTGTTCTACCTTTGTACTATCACCCCCGCTCCAAACAGCAGCAGTGCTTCCATCCGGCAGTGCCTTATCGATACTTGCAGAAGTGATATAAGCCAAAATCTACACCGCATCCTTAATAGTCCAGAGCGCTCCTGGGCAGACTATCTTCTCATCGCTGGTATTGCCGGCAAACACGATTCTGCTACCCTTCATGCCCGAAGATTCATCATCTTAACTGCGAACCAGCCACATCTCACCGCCAGCCTCGGGATAGCGAACATAAAACGTTGCAGCCGCGGTCAAACTCTCATCGGAAAGCTCTTTTTCCACGTACGCCATAACGCACAAGTCATCCCAGATATAGCCCAAAGACGAAGCGCTCTTATTTTGACGCTTCTTTCCAATCTGCCCCCGAGCAACAACCACCCTCTCAATATCGAATAACGCAGAGAGAGTCTCAATCGTCACAACCTTAGTTGTTTGCACGTCTCCTAAACGTGAAATTATCTTAGGATTGCTCTTAAGTGCCTGCCAGACGTTCCGTCCAATAACCATTACATTGGGGTCGATATCCATGTTGGATTTTCGCCCTTCAACCTTCTTGATTGGATCGCCCCCAGAGCCACTCCATTGATTGTCCACTCCAGTTCCACTGCCACTCAGCGATTCATTTCGCCCAGTTTCGTTGGTGAAAATATCCTTAACACGTCTGTCGTGGGCCAGAGCTAAGCGTGAGACCAAACCACGCACAGCTCGACGCTCGGCAGGCGCAAAAGGCACATCTTCGAAGCTCGCATCACGCACATCAATCGCAGAATCGAGCCCATGGTCGATGGCGTTAACAGGCTTCTTCACGCCGCGCCCACCAACTCGATCAGGCTTCCCGCCATTGTGCGCCAGCTCGGTGTTTGGCAAGTCCGCATATACGTCTTTGCCAAAATAAGCGTATTGAGCATCAGGTTTATCCACCTCTATCGGTGGCGCTAAAATAGAACCTACCAACCCCTGAGAAAAAACCGATGCGTAATCCGCAGCGAACCCGCTCAGTAGCGGATCAACATATCCATTTTCTTTTTTGGGCATATTATTCTCCCACCTGAACGAGCGCTAGAACATAATCGCCCACCGCTCCATCTTCTAAAAACCGACCGATGTGTTTCAGCCCAGTAGCCTTCGTCCCAGTCACCTCACCAGTCGTTCCAGTGATATACACAGAGTCCCCAGCGCTCACAGCCACCTTCACACACACCCTGGCCAGCCCCATCACCGTGATGGGCAGAGCCTCACCGGTGGCCGAATCGCTCGCGTCTTCGTTCTTATACTGGCTATACACACCGCAAACCTTGTCTGTCGCAGTACCCGCTGGAAGCTTCACCGTCGACTCGTCGCTGAAAACAACAACTGAGCCCTTCGGAATCGTGCCCGAATACCTGTAGCTTCTCATAACAGCCCCATCCATCATTTCTGCATCCTCCCCTCACGCTGCAGCACCCCCACAGCAGTCTCGAAATCAAGCTTCCTCTCCGCGGCAAAGGCCCTGATTTCATCATTGCTCATAGCCTTAGGCGCAGCACCTTCTTCGGCAAAATGACCTTCTGATACAACCACTCCCAGAGAGTTATCGAGGGCATCAAAAAAACTCTCCCTCTTATCCACTTCAACAGCTAGCGCCGCCTCACTGAGCTTGTCCTTGGACTCAGGGTGAAGCCTGCCATCACCGATCAGCCTTTCAATACGACTCAAAACAGCCTCCTTCTCCTTCTTTTCAGCAAACTCCGAACTCTTTTGCCTTTCGGCTTTCAGCGCAGCTTCAAGCTCTGAATTTCTCTTCTCCAGACCTGCTATCCTCTCCTTCTCTTTTTCCACATTCTGAAAATCCCCCGATTCATCTCTACCACCACCATCACCGGAGAACTCAGCGAATGTTTCAACGTTGATTAAATCTCTTTTTATTTTGATTTTCCGCGAGTAAATCGATACATCTTTTTCATTGATGCCGAACTCTGAATAGAACGGGGGCAGCTTGGTTGTTTTGATTTGCGGGAGTGTCCGGCCTAAGAAAGCCACATGGGCCAGCCTGGGTGGTTTTGCCTCGTCCCTCTCATCATCAGCTAAAATGCCAATAGACACATAACCCAGCTTCCTCGTCGCCACCCATTGCCGCAAGTCTTCTGATGCCTCAACATCAGCCCACACCTCGCCCTGCTCATTCAGCGACAGCGATCTCACCCAGCCGTGTGAGAACTCGCTTTCATCAGATTCGCCCCAGCGGCTGTGGCCAATAACACAGGGTGCCTCAATATCATTCTCTGGGTCGTAGGAATCGACAAGCCGCTGCACACGCTCCATATCCCAGCGCCCCTGCGGGTAGGTCCCACTTTTGAAAATCTTGATAATCATTTCATCCTCATCTTCGCTACACGGCGGACAAACCGCTGCCATTCCCCCGGGTCATCGCACCAGGCCTTGGGACAGTTCTTCCAGCCGACAACCGCCTTGTGAGTTGTTATGTCTCTATAGGGATTAAGCCCAAAGTCGTCGCACAGCTTCACGCAAAGCGCAGCAGCAGATGCAAGCGTAATATCAGAAAAGGCTCCATCAGCGTGCGGATGGCATAGCTCCACCCCAATCGTACAATTATTGGGATTGCCAAGAGTCAGACACTCTCTGGCAAAACGAGTGTATGATTTCGAGCCAACATGATAGCCCACCTCCGTAGGCGGTATGCACTCGACAATCTCCCTTTCCAAGCCAACAATGTAATGAGTGCTGCCGTAACCCGATTTGCCATTCTTCCTAACCTCGAAAAAATTGCGGTTGGCCATAGCACTGGAACCGGCATTCGCAACCCAGTGGATCACCAAAGCCTTCACACCATCGAGCTTTTCGCCTGGGCGAGAAAACGGATTGAAACTTAAATGCCGGCGCTCAATGTTCATTGTGCGAACACTATGCAGCGCTTGAGGAAGACTAGTCTTGTCAATTAATTTAAGAATTTAGCAGAACGAAAAGGAGATACTGTCAAGTGTTGTGGATGAAAAAAGAACAGAATCCTTCATTTTATGCAGCATCCTCAACGAAATTTCCATCTTTATAGAATACACCTTGAAGAACCTTCGGGATCAGTTTATAGCCTTTCATTTTCTTCCAGGTTTTCTCAGCCTCACAGCATAACTTCCAGACCATAGTCAGTGTGGCCATTCTATTCCCGCTTCCCTTTGTGCGCTTTGTTCTGAGCCGTACTGTGGCGAATGTGGATTCGATGGGATTGGTAGTACGGATATGAATCCAGTGGATTCCTGGGAATGAGTAGAACGTAAACAGATCGTCTTTATCCTTGGATAGGCAGCCTGTAGCTTTCGGATATCTATCAGCATATACTGAGATGAAATGATCATAGGCTTTCAGGGCTTTTTTTTCCGTTTCCGCCATGTACATTTCATGGATCAGGGATTTTGCTTTCGGTTGAATGCCCTTGGGCATCTTATCGAGTATTTTGGCTGTTTTATGGACCCAACAGCGTTGACGTTTCGTAGTCGGAAAGACTTCATCCAATGCCTTCCAAAAGCCAAGAGCACCCTCTCCTATGGCTAATTTGGGAGTTTCCTGCAATCCCCGCTGCTTCAAAGCTAAAAGCATCTCTCTCCAGCATAGAGAGGACTCTCTGTAACCGGATTCTACAGCCACAAGCTCTTTATTACCTTGCTCATCGGCGCCTATAATCACAAGGATGCAACAACAATCGTCTTCCAGCCGGATATTGAAATGGATTCCATCAACCCAGATATAGGCGTATCCCCTGTCGCTTAGATCCCGGTTGTTCCAAGATTGGAAATCATCCTCCCAGCTCTTCTTGAGACGGACTGTGTTTGCGGCTGACAATCCTTTGGCCCCTTCAGTCAGAATAGCGGCAAGAGCATCCTGAAAACCATTTGTGGAGATTCCCTTCAGGTACAGAACTGGCAGCAAGTTATCGACGCTGGGGATTTTCCTCAGATACCGTGGCAATAGGGAGCCGGTGAAAGGATTCTTTCTATCGGGATCGATTTTCCGATCATCTACTCGGGGAGCTTTCACACTCATGGGGCCGATGCCGGTGAGTATCTTGCGTTCTGGGTGATATCCATTCCGAACAACAAGGCGGCGACCATTCTTATCTGTTTGCGAATGCCTCATAAGGTATTCTTCAATCTCGTTTTCCAGAGCCTGATGAAGCAGATTTTGTGCACCCTCTCGTAGTATTTTTTCCAGTAAGGACCAACTGCCGGTCTCTTCATGAAAATCAATTTCTGTGGTAGTTTTCTTACTCATAGAGTATCTCCCTTTTGTTATGGTTTGACACCAATACTCTACAAAAGGATTTGCTCTTTTTTATCCTATCCACAACTTTTGGTTATATCTCGGCGGCGTCCTGACACTGTCTAGGGTTCTTCAACGGTTTTTTCCTCAAGATGAATACTGTAAAGTAAGGCTGAATACTGATCAGGATCCTTTTCCTTTATTTTCTGCAAGATGAATTTTGCTGTGGTCTTCATCTCTGGAACACGCATAGGTACAACACCTCGCTCAATTATCTTTAAATGGGAGAACTCATTGCTGATACGTTGGATGAGAGACACAGCCTGTTCATCATTTCCAAAAAACTGTCTCAACTTGTCATCTTTTTCCTTGGCATTTGGGTATTTGTAGTACAAGAATACTTCAAGAAACTTACGGGCATTGTTTCCAAAGTTATAGTAGCAATCATGATTCTCATCACACTCTATTTGTGGGTAGGCGCATTTGTAAATTTGATGGAACAGAAAATTGAATTCTGTGACGTAGTTCTTCAGGTATTGAGGCATCAATGTGATGTCACTGCTGACTTGACCCGTTCGGGTAATGATAAAGTATTGAGACTTTTTTTTATCCGAAGCACCCGGAAGCTGTTTCAGATACTTCAAAAAGTCCAGGTTGTGAGTTGAAATAAACAACTGCTTAAAACGGTCGCGTTCTTTTGACTTCCCGTTATCTTCATATTTCTCAGGTCTTATAATCTCGGCATTGATGAGGCTATAAACAAAAAAGATATGGTTTGCATCCAAACTGGAAATAGGATCGTCGAACCAGATGATCGGCTGATTGCCTTTGGTGTCAATATCTTCAAGCTTTGCCATGAAGTAACAGAAAGCTATCAGGCTACATTCTCCCTTACTAAGGTGGAATGCTTTTTTGTCGTCCCGTGTGACTTCAAACCGGTATCCTGATGACGCATCCCCAGGGTTTTCTTCAATGGCTTTGAGCGAAATGGACTGATGACCGAAAGAATTATTTAAATAGTAGTTTACCCGGTCAGCACCCTTGCTTTCATCTTTCAGCTGAGCCTTCAGTTCATCGATTCTTGATCGATGTATATCGACCTCCACCTTTGCAGTGTTCTTAGCTTCCTCCTTTTTGCCCATTGCCATGTTCAACTTATCAATACTGGTGCGTGCATCCTTATATCGTATGTCGTTAATGAATGTATAAACTTCATAGAGGCGGAGATCTGCACGTGCTTCCGAGTGTTTAGCATCCAGTGAAGCTGTGAACTGATTTGATTCGTTCCTGAGTTTTTCAAGCGAATCCCAAGCCGCATTGAAAGCATCCTCAACAGACTTAGGTTCATCAAATGTTAGAGGGGTGAAGATGTCATTTTTTCGTTTTTTAACCTGCACTTCAATGGAATCCAGACTTGCAACATAAGAGCCTGATAGAGCTTCTAACCGTTCTTCAAGCGAATCCAAGTCTTTGGTGAATTCAGAATAGAAATCCGGTCGATGAGATTTGATTCCCGGTAGATTGTCGATTTGTAACCGATCATGTTTTATCAATTCAAGAAGTTCATCCAGTGCTTTCCGTAGCTCTTCAGATTCCTGATTGAAATGATTGTCCAACTTTTCCCATAAATCTTGCGGAAGGTCGCTACCACAAAATGCGCATTTATCTCTTTTCCCTTGGTGATATTCTCGTCCCGTCCTCACCCACATAGCTAGCGTAGCATCGTTTAGCAATTCCTGAATTGGATCAGACGCCTGGATCTTTTTTTCAATTAGCTCTTTAGCCTTTGTTGCGATCGCAGAGTATCGAAGACTAAAGGATGGTAATTCCGGGATCTCCGGTTTGGATTCATCTTTAAGGAGGTTATGAAGCTTGTCTGCTTCTTCATCCGTAAGCGGGGAATACGTATCTTTGATAACAGTCTTGATGTCTTCCTTTATTTTGGGCAATTGGTAGTTGGCATCTCCAAATTCTCTATTGTTCTTAATTCTTTTGGCTTTGTCTCTTTTTTTTTCCCTCAGTTCGGATGACGCAACGTTATAGTCTTCTTGGGCTTTTTTAAATTCTTCCTCAGCAGCAAGGAGTTTCCCAATCAGTCCTGACTTATTCTCTTCGTTTCCGAGTTCCGCTTCATACTTCTTTATCTCTTTCTCAAGTCGTGTATTGTCTTTCCCCAAGATAGCGAATGAGTTGATGGTCTGCTCGTCATCAACGAAGAAACGGAGGTTGTCTCTGACAAAATCTTCATTGAAAACTCGAATCACTTGACCATGGCTATTCAATGAGTTTTGCGTGGCTTTGCTTCTGTCGTCAAAAGACAACTGAAATTCAGGTGAACTATATTTGTCTGAGATTGAGCCGGTTTCGAGAGCTCTAAAAATCCGTGATAGAGTTGTTTTTCCTGAATAGTTTTGGCCATAAAGAATGTTGATTTTTTTAAACTCAGCGGTGTTATTGCCTCCATCCCCTACAGATGATGTCCATCGAAAGTCCTGAAAAACTGCCATATTTTTGATTGAATCAATTTTCTTTATCTCACCGGTCATCGCTATTTAGCCCTCTGATATTTCTTGAAGTTCTCAGCCTACTCGAAGTTCTCTTTATAGACCTCGGCAAGGTCATATGTTAAATCGTCCCTCGTATTCGAGGGCGATCCGATTCATAGCAGGCTTCCAATCCTGAATAGGCATCGGCCATTTTCTGGATGCTTGGTCAATTGCCAGATAGATAATCTTATACACCGAATTGTCGTTTGGGAAGTTCTTCCGATTCTTAATGGATTTTCGAATCACAGAATTCAGAGATTCAATCGCGTTGGTGCTATAGATAATCCGGCGAAT
>Ga0209562_1000273_pt1 | contig 19641 bp, 11 predicted proteins | sample WorMetvacBELIZE2_FD_187399 | JGI IMG/M metagenome (GOLD analysis project Ga0209562, IMG submission 187399) | Marine gutless worms symbiont microbial communities from Max Planck institute for Marine Microbiology, Germany - Olavius vacuus BELIZE.2... | ecosystem: Host-associated > Annelida >... | reverse complement strand
GAGTGCTTTTACGCGATTTTTAGTAAAAGTGGCATCGGATTTTATCAGTAATTTTTTTCCGTGACCGATTTGCACATCGGCGACCGAAGATTCCACTATGGCCACCTTCCAATGTTTAAGTTCGTATTTCTCGAGAAAATTTTCAAAGTATTTTGCCGCACTTTTGGCATTTAAAATTTCGCTTTCGTCGGGTTGTACAGGGATATTTTTTTGCAAAAATTGCAGTGCTTTTTGGTATTCTTTTTTATCTATTGCGTCATAAATTCTTTCTGAATGTGATTGAAAATCCTCTGAACCCAAGCTTTGTATTAGCTGTATTTTTTCTCGGCATTCCTCTATTTTTTCCGCAAAAATTGGATACAAGGGATGGTCTACTTTTGGCAATTTCCCCAAATCTGCCAGTAAACTTTCCCATTTTTCTTCGTCTGATTTCACATACCGAAATCGTGGGTTGTAATTTTTTATCGTTTGAAATGCTGCTTTTTCTTCCGCGATATTTCGGGGATTTAAGTGGTACAAAATTTTTATTTCCGAATCAATTTTTGCGAGTTTTTCATCTAAAGAAAAGAGTTTTTGTTTCGTTACATTTCCGGTGAGCTTTTGTACTAAATTTATAGGAACAAATTCTTTTTTTGGATCGATATAAAAATCTGATAAAAATTTTCCCGCAATGATTACTTCATTTTCTTTTAACCCTCCGGGGTCTTCTTTTGGAGAAACAGGGAGCTTGAGACGTTTTCCTTCGATCGAAATGTCCAGTAGATTTTCCGAAAAATGTGTCTCGTACAGTCGTGGATGGAGATAATTTTTTTCCGCATTAAGGTCGATTTTCGCGATAATATTTTGCGGTGGATCGGTGTGTAGTAGCGCAGAAAATTGTGATCCCAAAACGGGTTTTGAAGTCGCTACTATTTCTGTGGTACTGGCAGAAAAAAGCGTTTTTGCGATTTCCACACCTTCTTCTGGAGTTCCAATTTTTAAATCCGAAACTTTTTCCAACCGAGATCTAAGTGGAGAACGATTTACTAATTGAATTTTTAATCCAGGACGAGCATTTATTTCTAAAACCCGCACCCCTTCTGGGGTGATTACGAGATCGATCCCCAAAAAACCAATACGAGTACACTGCTGTACTTGTGAGGCAATGAGTAACACTTGATCCCAATGGGGAACTAAAAAACCGGCGACTTTTCGGCCATTTGGCATCTGTGTTACCGACCCATTTTTTGAGGCGCCGGCGGTAGTTTTCCCCGTTTTTATATCCACTCCCAATGCGATGGCTCCCAATTCCATATTGGCTTTTCCTTCTGAAATCGCCGTCGGAACTCGAAGCATGGCCATCACGGGAACGAGATTGTAGGAAATAATACGTACATCTGGGAGGCCTACATTTGTCAGTAAAGAAAAATCTGTGTGAGAAGTTAATTTTTCTTCAATAATTGCTTCGTCACTACTGCCAGAAATAGAAAATTTTCCTTCTAAAATATCCTGCGTGTGCCGCATAATGGCATTGACTGATAGTTTTTTTCCCGAAACGGTGTTAAAGCTTTTTTTATGACTATCGATCACCATAATCCCCTCGCCAGCCAGTCCATGATTTGGCTTGATCACAAAGGAATTTGGGAACCCGTGAAATAAATCTGCGGTTACCTGTTTGTAATCTTTTATCAGGGCAATGGTTTTTGCGACCGGAATGTTTCTGGATTCTAAAAAAGTTTTAGTAAAAGCCTTATTATCCGCAAATCGCTTATTAGCAGCGGAATTCCTAGAACCGATATATCTAATATTTCGGGCATTCATTCCCAAAATTTTTTTTGCTTCCGCCATAAAAGAAAACATAGTTTCCAGATAAAACACAGGGAAACTACACTTTTTTTAAAAGATGACAAGCCGTAAGCGGTTGGCTCAAGAAATCACAACAAAAAATATTTTCTATCATTTTTCGATTTGGCAAAGACGCTGCATGCAACATCTCTATAGGGTAATGTGATAATATTATTTTATGTGAGATCGTCCGTTTGATAATGTTCCAACGGATGTCTGCCATAAGACAATAAATCTTGAGATAGTAGAAAAAAATGAGGGAAAAATGTTTTTTATCGGGGGTTCCTAAAATAATATTTTTTTCATAAAGAAAAAGGAGCGATTTTTCGCATAAAAAATCGAATAAAAGAATTTTGAGTCTTCATGACAAAAAGGGGTTAAAAAATATTTAACCTCTTATCAAGCCAAATTTTATCCTTCTTGAGTTTCGCACCTTGCTCTGTTGGCAGGTTGCGAGCGGGTCAAAGAGTCAAGTCTCTCGCCACTTCTTGATAAAAGGCTGAGTCATTTTAGGGCTTTTCGCGAAAGAGTTCAAAAAATAATTTATCCTAACAAAGAAACCTGGTTTTTGAGTGAGTCCTCGATTCCCTCTTTCCATCCTTTCGGAATTCCCCACAGTATCCCAGCCAATCCACCCGTTAAAGCTCCGTTGGTATCAGTATCTTCTCCGAGGTTTATAGCTCCCAGAACTGCCCCCTTAAAAGTCTGATAGCTTAAAATTGCCCACAAAGCACACTCTAAGGTATGCACTACATATCCACCGCTTCGTTTTGGTTTTGTTTTGCTAATCGTAAAAATATTTTCAAATTCTGCGGAAAATTCCTGTGGTATTTTTGGTTTCATTTGTCCACAAGTTTTCTTATAGGCTTTTTTCTTTTCTACGCCTTTCACGAGCAATCGGGCAAAGTGAACATAGAACAAACAACACCAGTGAGAAATTGGATGATCATGAGTGAGTCCAGCATAATGAGTAATTTGATCATCTGACCAATCGCCAAAGACAAAGGGAAGTATCCGCATCAAAGCTCCATTGCCATTATCTCGAATATTGGATTGTCCTTGTCGGTTTTTTATAGCCCTATATGTCGTTCCTCCTACATCAAAAGCGTGTCCATCGGTGGTATATTTCCCGTAGAAACACCAATTGGAAAAGTTATCATATATTTTTTCCGCGGAAATTCCTGATTTCATTGCATCTAGTGTGGCAAGCATCATTGAGGTATCATCACTCCAAGTCCAGGCTGGCTTGCCATGGGCTCCACCACCCACCGCATCGATACACTTAAAATCTCCGCGATTTTTAAATTCAAAAGGTACACCCAAACAATCCCCAATCATAAAACCAAGGTAAGAATTATTCATCTATCATTTGAGAGCCCAAGGCCGACCATAAAGCTGTAGGATTACCTTCTCCAAAATCTCCATAAATTCTTTTTTCTTTTAAGAGGCAGAAAGACAAAACGGTAAAAAACATTTTTATTTTGTCTTCTATTTGCTCTTTTTCTGTTTTTTGCGGCGGGGCCGGTAAATCTTTGGTTATGTCTTCCCAGGTTTTTTGTTCTTCCTTAGAGGGTTTTATAATCTCTTGAGGATTTTTATCTTCCGAAATTCTTAATTCAACCAATTGTTTTTTATCATCTTCTGCTTCAGAAAACACTGCCTGAAAAAAGGGATTCCCAGTCCAGCTCCGAAAAAAGTGAACCACTTTATCTTCTTCATAAATAAACCATTTATCTTCCATTTCTTCGGGGGCAAATCCACCAGAAATTTTTTGCCATTCTTTTTCGCTAAAATACAAATCTTGATCTTGCAGATTAAGGCAAAGCCAATGACGCGAAAATCCTCTCTTCCAATCTGTTTTTTTAGCTTTCTTCATGCCCTAATTCTATTCTTTAAGCCAAAAAATTCAAATCCCAAGCATCTAAAAACATTGTGAAGCTCCAAAATTTCTCGAAAATACTTGGTTCGTAATGTAGAGTAACTTTAGTGGCAGTATTCCGCATGCCTGAGGTGGAGGTAGACTAAGGACGACGTTTTAGCTGCTCTATAATTTCTTGAAAATCTATTCCTTTCTCAACGCACAAAATCGATAAGCGAAATAATAAATCAGCTGATTCAATCAAGAAAACCTTTTTGTAATTTGAAACTTGCAACTTTTTTACTGACACGCTTCGCAATCCCCGTCTGTCATGGCAGCAATGGTCGCACTACTCAAGCCCCTCGCCCGAAGAAAGGGAGAGTTTATTTTTTTTTCGCGCATTTCTTCGGCACTCATTTCTGTTTCTTTGGAAGTGGCCGAATCCACCGCTTCCTCTTTTTTCGTTTCTTGATTTTGGTGTTGAGAAATTTTCTGCATCTCGACATTGACGGTTGATTTTTGTACTTGTGTAGCACCAAGAGTCCGAAGGTAGTATGTGGTTTTGAGTCCAGACTTCCACGCATCCATATACACATCGGCAATCTCTTTCCCGCTTGTTCCTCGATAAAAAATGTTTACGGATTGCGCTTGATCGATCCATTTTTGCCGCATGGAAGCATGACGAACAATCCATCCAGCCCCAATTTCAAAAATTTCCTTATATTTTTCTCGAAGACGAAGAGGAATATCCTCGATATTTTGCACTGACCCATCGTGCGCTTTGAGCATTTGGCACATGGTTGTATTCCATAAACCTTCTTTTTTCAAATCCTCTACCAAATATTGATTGATCACCATAAATTCTCCTCCCATATTAGATTTTACATATAAATTTTTATAGATGGGCTCAATGCAAGGAATACAGCCAGCGATATTGGCAATGGTTGCCGTCGGTGCGATGGCCATGGTATTGGAATTTCTCATACCATTTTTTTTGATGGCTTCTCGCACGGGATTCCAATCCATACGAGTAACCCGATTCATTTTTACTGGTTCTCCTCGTTCTGTCTCCAGCAAATCGACAGTATCGATTGGCAACAATCCTCGATCCCATTTGGAATCTTTAAACGATTTATAGGCTCCTCGATCGCCCGCCAAATTACTACTCGATAAAACAGCGTGGTAACTTACGAACTCCATGACTTCATCAGAAAAATCGACGGCTACATCAGAGGCAAAATCTAAATTCATCCGATATAGTAAATCGTGAAAACCCATAATCCCAAGTCCGATAGGACGGTGACACAAATTGGAAGTTTTGGTTTCTGGGGTAGGATAATAATTTATATCTACCACATTATCGAGCATTCGTATGGCCGTTTTTATAGTTTGTGATAATTTTTCTCGGTCAAAAGAATTGGTGGTGGGATCATAATGTTGTGCGAGATTTATAGATCCCAAATTACACACCGCTGTTTCTTCTGCGGAATTATTGAGCGTGATTTCGGTGCAGAGATTGGAATCATGCACCACACCACAATGATCCTGAGGGGATCGGATATTACACGGATCTTTAAAAGTAATCCATGGATGTCCGGTTTCAAAAAGCATGGTAATCATTTTTTTCCACAGTTTTTGTGCGGGAATTTTTTTCCAAACATGAATTTTCCCTTCGTCTATCATTTTTTCGTAGTGCTCATATTTTTCGCGGAAATTTTTTCCATAAATGTGATGTAATTCTGGTACTTCATCAGGAGAAAAAAGTGTCCAGTCTTTGTCTTCTTGCACTCGTTGCATAAAAAGATCTGGAACCCAAGCGGCGGTGTTCATATCGTGTGTTCGTCGACGTTCATCTCCGGTATTTCGTCGTAATTCTAAAAATTCCTCAAAATCAAAATGCCAACATTCTAAATAAGCCGCTACAGCACCCTTTCTTTTTCCTCCCTGATTTACCGCCAAGGCCGTATCATTCACGATTTTCAAAAAGGGAATAAGCCCTTGAGATTTTCCATTGGTCCCCTTTATCGGTGCACCGGTGGCTCGTACATTCGTCCAATCATTTCCCAGTCCACCAGCCCATTTCGAAAGTTGCGCATTGTCGGCGATAACTTTAAAAATGTGATGTAAATCATCTTTTACCGTGGAAAGATAACAAGAAGAAAGTTGGGAATGTATAGTACCCGAATTAAACAAGGTAGGAGTCGAACTTACAAAATGTAGCTGAGAAAGGGTATTATAAAATTCTATGGCTCGTGTTTCCCGTTCTTCTGCCTTTTCTTGCAAAGCTAATCCCATCGCTACCCGCATCCAAAAATATTGCGGAGTTTCTATGCGCCTTCCACCGACGTGAATAAAATATCGGTCGTATAATGTTTGTAGCCCTAAATAGGTGAAAAAGTGATCTCGTTCAGGTTTGAGTTCTTTTGCGAGTCGATCGATATTGAAATTTAATAATTCGGAATCTATGCGTTCGTTTAAAACACCTTCCTTTAAATTTTCGCCAAAACTTTTTTGATACGCATTTTCAAAATCGGACGCTTCTTCGTTCACATTTGCCACTTCACGATAAATCATAGAAATCAATAAATCCGCGCAAAATTTGGAATATGCCGGATCTCGTTCGATGAAACTTTTTCCTGCCATTACCAAAACTCGGGAAATATCGGTGGTAGAAATTCCATCAAAAATATTTTTCTTCACTTCCGAGAGCACTAAATTTTCATCAATAATCCCGTGGTGTCTTTTGGCGGCAGTGGAAACAACGGCTTTGATTTTTGCCAAGACAAACGGCTCCATTTTTCCACTGGAGGTGACGACTTTTAAAAGATTTTTTTCGAGCTTTTGTAGTTCTTCCAATCTGGCCTCTGCTCGCACTCGGGCTCGTTCGGCTCGGTATAAAATGTAGTGCTTTGCAATTTCAAAATTTCCCGATTCTACCAACGCTCGTTCTACTAAATCCTGAATTTGCTCTACCGAAGGGATTTCTTCGGTATCTCGAAATTGTATGTCTAAATCCTGCATCACCCGCTCGGTAATTTCTTCATGGAAGTTAGTAGAAACATCGACATTGGGGGTAGATTGTATGGCGCGTTGTACGGCCAAAGCAATGCGAGCGGTGTCAAAATCGGTTACCAAACCGTTTCGCTTTTTGACTTTCAGGAGAGACATGGGATAAGGAGGGGTTAAAAAAACAAGAAATAATTTTTTCGAGATACTCGAGCGATGAGGGCAATGCTTACCCAAAATCGACTATATTTTTTATGACTCGTAAATTTTATTTTTGTTTCTACCGGACGAGACGAATCTTTCGTGTTAATTATCGGGTTTTATCGATGTTTGTGAGTCATAAAAACCGCTTTCAAAAGCGATTTTTTACCACCTTTCTAAAAAAAAGAGGCGAAAAAAATTCTACGATTCTTTTTTTCAGGTGGCAAAATTTTTTCAGAAAATCACCGCTGGATATTTTTTAAAATTGCAAATTTTTTTTCGCGGAAATTTTTCTCGTTCCTACCTGGATAAAAATTTTTCATTTTTCAAAACCCCGTAGCTACTTTATAATTTTGCAGTTGATGAATAGTACTACAAATGGTTTTTAATTTTTATAAAAAACCTTCCCCCCACTCCGGCCGAAACTAACGGGGTACTAGAATTGTACTTTCATTTTGTTCTTAAAAAACTACTATGTCAGACGATATGAAATCTGACCCTGAAATTTGTCGTCGTCATACCGCCAGCCACATTATGAGTGCCGCGGTAAAAATGCTATATCCAAATGCGTTGCGAGGGGTTGGGCCCTGGACCGATAAGGGGTTTTACCAAGATTTTGATTTTGGTGATGAAGTCGTTACTCCCGAAAATTTTAAAGATATCCAGAAAAAAATGCGCTGGATTGTAAATAAAAATTTCGCGATAAAACGCATAGAAATTTCCGCGGAAAATGCCCGCGAAGAATTTGCTCATGATAAGTACAAACTAGAGCTCATCAATGAGCTGGTAGAAAAAGGAGAAACACTTACGTTTTATGATTTTACCGATGAAGCAGGAAAGGTTTTTTATCGCGATTTATGCGCTGGTCCACATTTAAATTCCACGGGAGAAGTGGGGGTTTTTAAATTTACGAGTGTGGCTTCGGCTTACTGGCGAGGCGACGAAACGCGCGAAAGTTTAACGCGGATTTATGGCGTAGCTTTTGCGGACGAAGAAAAACTGGCCGAATACGAAAAAATGCTAGAAGAAGCCGCCAAACGTGATCACCGAAAATTGGGAAAAGAATTAGAACTTTTTACGTTTGATGAAGAAGTAGGGCCCGGTTTGCCGTTGTGGTTGCCAAAGGGGACCGTATTGGTCGATCAACTCGAAAAGTTGGCGCGAGATACCGAGGAAAAATTTGGTTACGTTCGCGTGCGTTCGCCACATATTGCTAAAGAAGATTTGTATCTCCGTAGCGGCCATTTGCCGTATTACGCAGAAGATATGTTTCCGCCTATGGAATTGGATAACACCAAGTATTACCTCAAGGCGATGAATTGCCCACATCATCACAAAATTTTTGGTGCAACGCCAAAAAGTTATCGCGATCTTCCCCTACGTTTTGCCGAATACGGACACTGCTATCGGTACGAAGATTCCGGCACGCTTTTTGGTTTAATGCGCGTGCGATCACTCTGCATGAACGATGCGCATATTTACTGTACCGAAGAACAATTTGAGTTAGAATTTTCGCGCGTTATTGAAATGTATGTGCATTATTTCAAATTATTTGGGATTGAAAAATATCAAATGCGACTCAGCAAACACACGCCAGAAAAACTTGGGAAAAAATATGTCGATGAGCCCGAATTGTGGGTACAAACCGAAGATGAAGTGCGCCGTGTACTCGAAAAATTAAAAGTACCGTTTGTGGAAGCCGAAGACGAAGCTGCTTTTTATGGACCAAAAATTGATGTGCAAATTTGGAGCGCGATTGGTCGGGAGTTTACTTTGGCCACCAATCAACTCGATTTTTCGGTTCCCGCGAAATTCAATCTCACCTACACCGATAAAAACGGCGAAGAAAAAACACCACTTTGTATTCATCGGGCACCACTCAGTACGCACGAACGGATGGTTGGATTTTTGATCGAACATTATGCTGGTGCGTTTCCGGCTTGGCTAGCTCCAGTGCAGTGTCATATTTTACCGGTAAATGAAGCACATGAAGATTTCGCCAAAAAACTGTTAGAAAATTTTCGCAAAAAATCTGTCCGTGCCGAACTGCACGATACTTCCGAAACACTGGGAAAACGAATCCGAAACGCTCAAACCCAAAAAATTCCTTTTGCTATTGTCATCGGAGAGAAAGAAATCGCCGAAAATATTTTGACTATCCGCCGATATGGATCGGATAAAGAAGAAAAATTTTCCGCAGAAGATTTTTATAATATAACTGGTTGTAGTGATTTGTCGTAAAACATTTCCAAATTAGATGACTGACTCCAAAAATCATACCAGATCAAAAAACAATTCTGATTAATAAGATCTAACACTAAAGGACTATTGGTGATTAATTGCTGGCAGTTAACTCTATAATAAAATAACCGATTTTTTTACATTTTTTTTGCCAATTCCACCAAACGATGCGAGTAGCCCCATTCGTTATCGTACCAAGCCATTACTTTTACCAAATCTCCCATTACCATGGTTTGATTTGCATCTACAATGGCCGATCGGGAATCGGCTTTGAAATCCACAGAAACCAACGAATCAGTTTCGAATCCAATAATCGCGGGATTTTGTTCTGACGCTTTTTGTAATACCGCATTAACCGCTTCGGCATTGGTTACTAGATTTTTGGTGCTCACGGTTAAATCCACCATCGATACGGTGGGTGTGGGCACCCGAAGCGACATTCCCGTCATTTTCCCTTTTAATTGTGGCAATACTAACCCCACCGCTTTGGCCGCACCGGTAGAAGTAGGAATCATATTAATTGCTGCTGCGCGAGCTCGTCGTAAATCTTTGTGTCCCACATCTAAAATTCGTTGATCATTGGTATAAGAATGGATCGTCGTCATCAACCCTGACTCAATGCCAAACGCATCGTTCAAGACTTTGGCAACGGGCGCCAAACAGTTTGTAGTGCAGCTCGCATTTGATACTAGCGTAACATCTTCAGTGAGATCGTCATCATTCACCCCTAGTACAATTGTAGTAAATCCCTCACTTTTGGCGGGCGCCGAAAGTAGTACCTTTTTTGCGCCTTGGTTTAAATGCGGAGAAACTTTTTCTATCGTACGAAACACACCCGTGCATTCTAAAACAATATCAATATTTAAATCATCCCACGGCAAATCAGCAATGTCCCGTGTAGAAAAATTGCGGATTTTTGTGTCGTCTACTTTTAAAATTTTTCCACCATCTTCTAGACTTACTTTTCCCGGAAAGCGACCATAATTTGAATCGAAAGCAAAAAGTAATCGTGTGGTTTCAGCTTCAGATGGATCATTAATGGCGACTAGCTCTAAATCATCACTATGATCGGTCAAAATAATACGAGCTGCTATCCGACCAATACGACCAAAACCGTTAATAGCAATTCGTTTTTTCATAAAAGTTAATAAAAATAAATCGCAGGAATTCTATCGGAAAGGGAGTGGGAATTGAAATAAAAGAATTTGACAAAAGTTAAAATATAATTTAGTGCTGTGATGTAGTTTTTAATTCTATAACGGAAGCCCCGACAAATTCATACATTTGGGCAGTGAGTGGAAAAATGGAGATTTTTTAGGGCGAGTTTTTCCGCAATTTTTCGTGGTTTTTTTGGTAAAAATTAAAAACCTGTACGCCATCTAAAGGAAAGAAAAATGGTGGACCTACCTACTACCAGTATGGTACAGGTATTCTTTCGGCAGGCAGGCCTGTCCGCCGTCCATAGGGAACTAGGAAGTGGTGGATTCAAAAATCAAAATTTATTACAACCCCGCAATTTCTTAAACCATCATCAATTATCCATTTTCTATTCTCCCTTTTTGCCTTTGGCAAAAACCGCGAGTAAACTCGCGGTTAGGATTAATCGCTAATAACTAACAGCTCGTTAACTTGTCGACTTGTGAGCCTGTCAACTTACTCCGTCACAGTTATAGTTCGTGAAATTTTACTAATAATTCCTCCCCGTCCCATTACACGCAAAGTAGTCTCATATTCTCCAGGATTCACAAAGGTGTGTTTGGGGGCAAATTCTTGACTCGTAGTACCATCTCCAAAATTCCAAACATATTTTTGGATCGTTCCTGTAGATTTGGCTGGATTGTAGGCAACGGTGAGAGGAGCGCTTCCACTGATGGGAGTCGCGGAAAAATGAGCTTTTACATCTGCCTGACGAACCGATACGTAAAATAAGGTTTCTGCCGTATTTCCATGAGAATTTAATACGGTTAATTTCACGGGAAAAGTACCTACTTTCTCAAATAAATATGTTACCTGTGCGGTACTGTGTATGGGCTCTTTTTCTTCAAATTCCCAAATATAATCCACGATTTCTCCCTGACCTGAAATCGATCCTGATCCATCAAATGTCACTTCTAGTGGGGCTTCTCCCGAAACTACCGAGGCTTGTATTTTAGCGGTTGGTTTTGCATGACTGACACTAATGGGGATGGTGGTGGTAAAAATACTATCCCTCGCATCAACAACCGTTAATTTTGCCAAATATTGTCCCTCTTTCCGGTACACATATTCCGTCCGCTCTTCGTATGCATCTTCAATTTCGTCACCGTCAAAATCCCACTGCCATTCTACTGGATCATTTACCTCTGAGGCACTCGCATCAAATATAATTTTAAATGGTACCGATCCAGAAATTCCATACCTAGGATCGGGCTTTGGGTTTGTTTTTATAATAGCCTTTGGGTTATCAAACTTATTTTCTACTACTATCAAAACGTCATCCTGACTTCGTTGCCCAATATCATTGGTAACGGTGAGGGTAACTGAATGTTCTCCAGGTTCTCGAAAAATTTTTTCCACTGTTTTTCCGACCGCTACCCCTTCTTGTCCTTCAAATGTCCACTCATATTTCACAATATCTCCCTCCCGAGAAAACGACTGATTTCCGCTAAATAAAATTTTTAGTGGAGGTGCTCCTTCGAGCGTGTTATTGGTGGTTATTTTGGCTTTTAAGTTATCATCATGCTCACGCACAGCAATATTTCGAGAAAAAACATCCGTGTCGTTATTGGTCCCCGTCACTCGCAAATTTACCTGGTATTCTCCGCGGTTTTGAAAAGTGTATTCAAATTTGGGAGTATTCCGCCTAATTTCATAGGTTTTATCATTATTTAAATCCCATTCGTACAGATAAATTTGCCCATCTGGATCTGTAGAATCTTGAGCATCGAAAACGACCTCTAGAGGCCGAACCCCCTCCTCTGGCATAGCAGCAAAAAATGCCTGCACTTTTTCGTTTTTTATCACTACTTCTCGGCGAGTTACTAACGGATTATCGATTCCTTTTGTATTATGGTAAATTTTTGCCACCGTAGTGTAAATCCCCCGATTTGGTTTTTTCAAAAATCGATGGGTCGCATTATAATCTCCTCCATCTATTATCCCGTCGTTCTCAAAATCCCATGCTACTTGCACGATATTTTCTTTTGGAATAATGGCGTACAAATTTGTGCTGAGAGAAAAACTAAGCGTTACTGGTGCTGAATAAGAAAGCTCCGATGGACTGATATTGATGTATCCAATGTCTTCTGGATCGGCGGAAATAAAACTATTTCCTCGGTTTATCAGCCAGTAAAAAAAAGCCATCAATCCGATCAGTAAAATAAAAACAAAAATTCGAATAACCCCCCCCAATATTCCGCGTTTTTTTTTGATTGGCTCAGAAGCATTGAATGATTGGAAAAATTTTATAAGCGCAGATATCAGCACCCCCAGAGCTCCCAGACCAAAGACCAAAAGGGTCGTATTTTGCAAAATACTTTTTAGATTTTCTGGACGAAGCCCAAAAGCTGAAAAAATCGGGTTACTCACATTTCCCTGCAGGAGTGTAAAAAGCAGGACCAAATAAAAAACAAAAACTAAAAACAATAAAATGCCCAAAAACCACCATAAAATAGTTTTTGGTTTGGCGTTTTGTGGAGCTGTGTTTTCGGGAGAAATATTATCCATGAAAATTATTGAGTTATGGTTTTGGGAGCTACTTCGATATTGATGTGATCGGAAAAGATTTTTTCACCATCGGTCACCTGTAAGTGCACTCGGTATAAACCAGGAGTATTATATCGCACCTTTACTTTTTCGCCGATATTTTTTTCACCATTTCCCAGATCCCATTCGAGTAATAGCGGATTTGTGCCAATGGTTTGAAATGTGGCAAAAAGATAAAAATCAGTTTTCACATCCCCGTGTAGGTGTACGGCATCATCAATGTCGTACAATTTTTTTCCGAGAGAAAAAATCATCTGTTTTCGCAGGTAATGCTGGTATAAGCTTTCATTGATGGGTTGATGTTTTTCTCGAAAACGATCGATAAATTCCAAGGCTTGGACGATAGTTTGTAGTTTTTTTGCCAATACTTTCTTCTCTTCTGTATCTTTTCCCGCGTAGAATTTTTCTTCCCAAAATTTTTTTTGCGCCAAAATTTTTGCCCGCTCATAATCGGCCTGATGGGACAAAACCACTTTGGCACTTAGTCGATTGGACTCTTCTGAAAGTATTTTTGCCTCCTGTCCTTTTCTTTTTTCGGTCAAAAAATTCTCTGGGTCTTCCAAAAATACTTCTCGTTCCCGAATTTTTTGTAAACGATGAAAAATAGCCTTATTTCTCCGCCATAAATATTTCGAAATTTCTGCCTCCTCTTTTTTATTTTGTAGTGCTGCAAAAAATGGTGGTTCTTTTTGGTACAGTTCATCGCGAAAAAATCGATTTTCTTCTTGGAGTACTTTTTTTTCTACTGCGTTCCAAAGCGATTTCCATTGAGAGTTATCGGAAATATTTCGCAAATCGGTTAGTAATTTTTTCTTCGCTTGGGTGCGATTTTTTTCCGTGTCAAATATCGCCCCATTTCGCTCCAATTCTTTTTCGAGTACCATCAATTGCAGGCGGATCAGACTCGTTTCCAGTTCGTTATTTCCCACCTCCGTGCTCCATTGTTCTTCGAGTTCTGCTTTCCAATCCTGTATTATTCGATTTCTTTTTCGCAACGAGGTATCCCAAAAATCGGGCAGCCCAATAATTTTTTTTAGGTTATCGGAAAGCATTTCCCCTTTTTCCCAAAAAAAATACGACTGATCAAACATTTCTGAAATATTGGCATTTGTAGGTATGGTAAAAAAAGGAATTTTTTCTTTATTTTTCTTCCAGATTTCTCGGTCTGCTTCCCACCATTCTACATCTCGCATTCGATGATGTAGGTTAGCGTATAATTTCTCTTCCAATATTTTTTTGGTGAGCATACTGGGCGCTTCCTGTATTTGCTGAATTATTTTGATGCGCCAGTGATGATAGTTAAAAAAATTTTTCCAAAAGGCAGGCCATTTCCACCCACTTATTTCATAATCTTCTATAACCACTTTTTCCGCCAAAGCAATAATGACTTCCCAGCTTTTTGTGGCGTTTTCTTGCAGTATTTTTTGTCCATACAGTGCTTCATTTCTGGCACGCAATTCTAATTCTCTTTTGTTCCCAATGGAAATATTTTTTTTTGCAGAAAAAGCTTTTTCTCCAAGCCTGGAAGCAAAATCACTTACCGCATCGAGACTACTACTAATACTTTTATCGATGCCTTCATGGATATTTTTATTGCTAAAAATTTCTATATATTTCCCCCAGTCCAGTGCTCCGCCTTCCGACTGTTTCAATAAATTTTCACTCGCTTCCAAAGAAGTTTTTAGCTCTTTTTTTTCGGTTTCGGTAAGTGATGAATCGAGTAATGTTTCTTTTATTTTACCAATTTTTTCTTTTAAAAATTCTTCGAATTTTTCTCGATCTTTTTGCCCCTGTTCCATACTTTCTTTTATCAATTTTTCGGTTGCTTCTGAATGCTGCGGAAAATCTTTAAGAATTTCTTGCGACATTTCTTTTCCGCTTTCGAATGAGTGAGAAATATTATCGAGAATTTCCTTGGTATCCAACGGAGTATCTTCAAAAATAGTGATTTCTTTTGTTTTGGTCACCGTGCTGTGAGCATCACTTACGGAAATATTTACATTATAAGTTCCAGCACTGCTATAACGATGCATCGCCTCAGAAAGCTGATGTATGGCGCCATCGCCAAAATCCCAAACGTACTCCAGATAATCGCCATCGCCATCTTCTGCCTTTGCACTCATTTTGAAGACCGTATCTAGTGGACCACTGGTAGGGGAAATTTCTAAATGTTTTATCACGGGTTTTTTATTGTTACTATCGTCATCGGCCACGATAGTAAGATTTTTTGTTACGGGATCGGAAGTCACAAGACCATCGGAAACCGTAAGTGTGACGGGATATGATCCAGGAGTTTTATAACGATAAAAAAGTGCGGGAAGTGCACTTTTTTGCCCCGCGCCGAAATTCCATTCGTATTTCAAAGAGTCTCCCTCTGGGTCGCTCGTTTCCGCAGAAAATTCAAAAACTGTACTGGGAGTTCCTTCGAGTGATTCTGGAAAAATTTTTAAATTTTCGATGACGGGCTTGGTATTGAGAACGGCGTCTTCTTCTACCGATACATTCCACAATGCTTCATCAAATAATTGCGGATTTTTTGCATCGCTTACCCGTAGCCGAATCGAAAAATTTCCCAAACGGGTAAAATATTGAGTAGTCATTTCTTCTTTACTTACGGGCACTTCGTCTAGAAACCATTCATGTTTCACCGGAGGGTCATTTGGAGCTCCCGATGTAAAATTAATACCAGTGCCGCGCGGAATTTTTATTGAAGTCGTATTAAAAATTTTTCCCCCCGCTCGAGCAGTGGGGTTTACTTTTGGTCCAGCGTATCCATCGAGATTAACAGTGTTGTCACTCGTTTTCACATCAAAACTTCCCGATTTATCCGTAACTCTTGCCCGTGCGATCAGCGATGTGTGATCGGCAAATTTTTGCAGAAAAAAATCTGCTTCTGGTTTATCAGTGGTTTGAGAACTGACCACCAAGTTTTGCGATAAAATATCAAATTTAAAACTGGCAATATCTTCTGTTCCATCTCGATCTTCTCCTGCTACCTGAACTTTATACCACCCCACCTTTTCCATGGGGACAAAAGATATTTCCGTGATAATGGGTGCGTTATTTTTTACCGTTATGTTCCAGGTAGCTCGATCTTTGAGCTTTATATTTTCTCGATTTTTTGCCACAAGTGTAATGCTATATCCGCCGGTGTGCTCGGGAGCAAAAATCATGCTGTTTTGATTGGGAAAAAGTTGTCCCCCTATCATCCAGTCAAAAATAGTAAAAGAAGTGTCGCCAGTAATGGCCTCAAATTTTAGCGATTCGGTTTTTCCAATGGTGATTTTTTTTTCGCGAAAAATTTTCCCCTCCTCTCCCATCAAAGAAACTTCGGCATAAGCCGTCGGTTTTTCGGTGTTTTCTACCAAATAATAACGCCTTTTGGGAGGGGATTCTCGGCCACTAATCATGACCCGTAATTCTATCCATTGTTGTCCTGGTTCGGTGAAAACATGAGTAATGCTTTGTCCAGTTTTTTCTTTTTCCTCACCCTGGCTAAAGCGCCAAAAATATTCCGCAGCTTCATAACTTTCTGCTGTTGCTGTAAAGGGTTCATGTATGGATATAACGGTGGTGTGCTGTGCCTGACTGACACTGAAGAAAAATATCATCGATGTTAAAAATACCCCCCACCCTAGTGTAAGGAGTATTTTTTCTTTTATATTTTTTTTGGTAATACAGCTGATCATGGCAAAGCCGAAGAGAAGCGTTCTCTTACATTCTATACCAATAGCATCCAGAAAACACGGAAAAATTACACGTTTTTAAAAAAGATAAAAAACTGTCAGTTATTAGTGGCTAGTCTTACAACTGATAACAAATAGCGTATAGCCATCCCTTTTTAACCGCAACTTTAGTCGCGATATAACCATGATATTTATTTTCTTTAGACTTTCCCTGATGGATTCCCCTATGGATTTTCCTGCTATTCTGTGGACTTGTGGAAAAAATAGTAGGCCTAGAATACGAACAATAGCCGATAACTAGTTACCAATGGCTTTTTGTCTTTCGATCTTTTTATCTTAATCGTCTGATAGATCACTGACCTTTTTTACATTTTCCATTGTCATTTTTATTTTTGATCTTTATATTTTACATTTACTATGGGCCGCGCATTATCCAGTTATACTTATGTCTATCCGTATCAAAACTCCAGAGGAAGTCGAAAAAATGCGTACCTGTGGTCGCATATGGAAAAAAGTTCGAGATTTTTTGGAACCACTTTTGGTAGCGGGAACTGTGCCGATGGAGCTAGATATTTTAGTCGAGCAAAAAATTCGATCGTTCGGGGCTACTCCGTCTTTTAAGGGATTTCACGGATTTCCAGCTAGTATTTGTGCTTCGGTAAATAAGCAAGTTGTCCATGCCATTCCCGATAAAAAACCTCTACAATTAGGAGATTTGATAACAATTGATATGGGAATTTTTTATCAAAATTTTCATTGCGACGCGGCTTTTTCCGTGGTAATTGGTGGTGATGAGGCACATCCAGAGCGGGCACGCTTTTCCCGAATCACTCGTGAGGCCATGATGATTGGTATCGACCAAATCCGTCCTGGGAGAAGAATTGGCGATATCGGAGCAGCAATAGAGACATACGTTCGAAAAAATGGATACAATATTTGCAAGGAATATACCGGCCATGGCATCGGGTCACAAATGCATGAAGATCCTCATATTTTCAACCATGGGCCCGCCAATATTGGCCCCATGATACAAGAAGGAATGACCTTTTGTATCGAGCCTATCACATCCCGAGGAAACGGCAAGTGCCAAATCCTTGCAGACGGCTGGACGGTCATCACGGCCGATGGAAAAGAGGCTTGTCAATGGGAAAGTTGTGGCGTGGTCACGGCGGACGGATTTGAAATTTTCAACGAGTAACAAGTTACAAGTTGTCGGTTACAAGGGAAATTTTTGGGGCGAGTTTTTCCGCAATTTTTTGTAGTTTTTTTAATAAAAATTGAGAAATCTAGTTAAAAACGGAGCAAATCGATGTTTCTTTAACCATTCTCTAATCCTATTGTTGTTTTTCCAAAAAAACTCGCATGGCATCAGCGGCCCTGCCTCGATGACTGATTCTATTTTTTTCTGCGGTTTTCATTGCAGAAAAAACGAGTGTTGAACCATTGGGTTTGAAAACCGCCGAAAGCGGTATGCCTTTTTCTATTGGTGCTTGGGGGAAATCACAAATCGTCCCTTCTACGGTCCCCTCGGTGATGAAGCTAGTTTTATCCGTGGGATCAAAAAATGCCATTGCAGAAAAAAATTTCGCCGTTTTATCTTCGCAACCAATCATCAAATCCAAAAATTTTGTAAGCCAATCCATGTCATCTTCGGCTTGGATAGATCGGCGAGTGTGAACCCCAAAATATTCTGGTAAAGCAGAAACCAGTATTCCAGCATCTTCTCCGATTGCGGGAATGGAAAATTTTTCGGAAAAAAACTTCGCCTTTATAAGTGCGTTTTCGGCGTAATTTTTTCCATTTTCTACCGGCGTTTTAGTAGACGGAAAGTCCGATAAGTTTTTGAAATTTATTCGGTTCCTTAAGGGACGAAAAAAAACCATCATTTCCCTAAGTTTTCCCGCATTGGTAGTAGCAATGAGAATTTCTTTCATAAGGAGGCACAGAAAAACTACGCATTTTTAGCAAGATAACAAGCTGACAAGTCAATAGGCTGGTTGTTAGCTAATAACTAATGATTTATCATCTTTTCTCTTTTCATCTTTATGAAAAAAGTGTAGTTTTTCCGTGTTTCTTAAAAAATACGATTTTTACCATGCCTCCAAAAAATAACACTCCCAAAACCGAAGAAAATCTTGGTATTTTTTCTCGATTTGTTGCTGTTTGGACTCATCCAAATTTTTTATCAGACACTATCTTAAAAGAAAAATCCAGCGGAAAAACCTGGGGGTTTTGGTTTTTTTGGAATACGGTTGTTGTTTTGATTCTGGCTCTTTCGCTGTGGGTTAGCTTTAGTGGTCCGACAAATAAGTTTGTGCAAAATACGCTCAATGAACTGCCTATTTCAGAAATAAGCCTTATAGATGGCGAGTTTTCCATGATTCCCGACACTCCCATTACCTGGACCACCCCAGATTCCAATGATTATGGTATTTTTATCGATATTTCTGGCAATACGTATGATAGGGAGGTATTGAAAAAATATCATTCAGGACTCTGGATGGATTCAAAAGAAATTTTTATCAAGGATGCTAAATCATATGAAAGCATTTTTTTTCATGAAATTCCCGAGAATTTTTCGCTCACTAGTCAAGAAACAAAGGTGTTTTGGGAAGAATATCATTCAGAAATCTTTAAAATTTTGGCACTTATCGCTTTTGTATTACTGTGGATTTTTGTTTGTCTTTTTCGTTTACTTATCGCACTTTGGTGGAGTTTTTTGGTTTGGCTGGGGGGAAAAATTTTTGATATTCCAGATCTCGATTTTGGGAAGAGTTACCTGGCAGTGATGCACTTTTACCTGGTTCCGCTCATTATCGAATCCGCGTTATTTTTTGGTTTTGGATTTGCTTTTCCGTATTCCACCACGCTTTTCTTATTTCTGATTATTGGGCTTAATTTTTGGTATATCAAAAAAGGCCAGTCGTAATTTTTCTGCGAACTTTCTCAATAAATTACTAGCTATTAGTTATGGGTCTTGACTAGCTGAGCGGAAATTTCCGCAAATTCTGGAGTAGTATAGCATACATAATTTTACGGTCACGATTATTCCATCTAAACTCACATTCTTTGAGATAGAGG
>Ga0209562_1000272_pt1 | contig 19917 bp, 22 predicted proteins | sample WorMetvacBELIZE2_FD_187399 | JGI IMG/M metagenome (GOLD analysis project Ga0209562, IMG submission 187399) | Marine gutless worms symbiont microbial communities from Max Planck institute for Marine Microbiology, Germany - Olavius vacuus BELIZE.2... | ecosystem: Host-associated > Annelida >... | reverse complement strand
GACCTGGCGCACAGGCTCGACTATGTCGGGCTGCTGGCGCTGGAACTGTTTGTCGGCAAAAACGGCCAACTCTACGCCAACGAATTCGCCCCACGCGTCCACAATTCCGGTCACTGGAGCATGGAAGGCGCGACCACCAGTCAATTCGCTCAGCACCTGCGCGCAATCGGCGACCTGCCCTTTGGCGCCGCCACCCTCACCGGCGAAAGCATCCTGATCAACCTGCTTGGCATGGAAACGCCGCTGCAGTCGGACGACCACACCCATGTCCACCTCTACGGCAAGGAAGTTCGCCCCGGGCGCAAACTCGGTCATATCACGCTTACCAATCGCGAAAACGAAAGCAGCGAGCAACTACTCGCCCGCGCGACTACGCTATACCACCAACTCTACCAACTGCGGATTCCCGAACGCATGACGCAAATGCTGTGCTCCGCCAACTGAAAAACCCACTCGGAAACCGCCATAAGATGCAATAAACGCTAACCCCCTTACCACTTACCATATAATGCCGCGCTCCATGTGGCGGGTCTGTAGCTCAGGTGGTTAGAGCGCACCCCTGATAAGGGTGAGGTCGGTGGTTCGAGTCCACCCAGACCCACCAAATGACCCAGTCCTTGCCGCAAGAACGAGCAAGAATAAGGGATGCCCGTGGGGCTATAGCTCAGCTGGGAGAGCGCCTGCTTTGCACGCAGGAGGTCAGCGGTTCGATCCCGCTTAGCTCCACCATTATCCTTTCGAGACATACGCAGCAAGTCCTTTTAAACAAGGAAAACACCTCTCCATGCCCACCCCTCCCTTCGACGACGATAATCAATTGGCCGACCTCAGGCGGCAGATGCTCAAGTTCGCCGTGCTGCAGCTGGGCGACAAGCACATTGCCGATGATGTGGTGCAAGACGCGTTTGTCGCCGCTCTGAAAAATGTCGACTCGTTCTCCGGAAAAGCCTTATTGCGTACTTGGGTGTTCGCCATTCTCAAACACAAGATTGCCGATGCCCTACGCAAGCGAGGGAGTGCTACTCAATCGCTGGACGAGGAAGACGAAGGTGTGGATGCCTTCTTCGACAAAAACGGTCACTGGCTGGAGAAATCTCGTCCACTTGCGTGGAATAACCCGGAAAGCTCCATCCACTCCCAGGAATTCTGGGAGGTGTTCAACCTGTGCCTGGAGCACCTCCCGGCTCGACAGGCGCGCGTCTTCATGATGCGCGAGTTCATTGAACTGGAAAGCGCCGAAATCCACGCAAGCACCAACCTCAGCCTTGGGAATATAAATGTTATCTTGCACCGCGCGCGGCTCAGGCTACGCCACTGCCTGCAAAACAAGTGGTTTATGGAGCAAAGGGCATGTTGAATTGCCGCCAGGTAAGCGAACTCTACTCACAACAACTGGAGCGTGAGTTCAACATCAGGGAAATGCTTGCACTCAAAATGCATATCCTCATTTGTTCCGCTTGCCGCAATTTCGGCAAGCAGATGCGCCTGCTGCGACAAATAACCAGATCCGCCGGCATCACATCTGAGGAAAATAATCCGCCAAATAATGAATAATCAAACGCGCCCCATCCACCGCGCAATCAGGTAATCAAGCGACACTACGCCCGCTCCCTTGGCGACCAGATAGAGCAGCACCGCAGCCCACAGACCGTGGGTAGGGTAGGCACTGGGATAGACAAAAATCTGGATGATGATTGTGATTACCAGCAGGCCGAGCGCAGCGAACCGTGTCGCAAGTCCAAACAACAGCAGCACCGACAACAGGTGTTCGGCTAGTGTCGCGAGCAGCGCGGCGGTTGCCGCCGGAATCAGCGGCAACTGGTATTCGTTGGCGAACAGATAGATGGTCGAGTCTGAATAGTTCGGTAATCCTAATTGGAACTCGCCGGCGATAATGTCGACCGCAAATCCCTCTACCTTGGTCTGCCCCGATTTCCAGAATACTGCGGCAACCGAGAAACGCCCTATCAAGGCGATCAGCCAGGTGGGCACACGCGCGCAGGTGGTGTTGAAGCAATCAATGGTGGCATACAAACGGTTCATGTTTCTCTCCTTTCAGCTTTACGGATATAACGAGTTGATAACGCAACAGCAATTGCAAAATTGCCATGGGTTCAAAAACGGCCCCGTACCTGGCTGCCTGGGTCGCTGCCGCCTCCGCCGCCTCGCTCAGGTCTGCCCCTTGCAGCAAATGCTCCACAAAACAATCGTCACCAGTATGAAGCTCGTGCATCACCACCTCAAGTCCATCGCGAAGAATCAAGGCGCTCTGCGGTCGATGAATATCCACCGCCTCTGGTTTGTCGGCATCAAGTTGTTGGTGCGCATTCCATATGGAAAGCACTGCGTGGCGTGAGCGCAACAACGCGCAGGCTGAGTGCAGTCGCAGACGCAATGCTTCAGCATGCTCCAAGCGCGCCTCAAGCTCGCACCACTCCAGTGGTCTGGCGTCCGCTGCATGCAGCACCTTGAGACGTAACCATTCCAAACGGGTCAGATCAGCCAGATAGGCTAACGAAGCCGCCGGTTTGAAATCTGCGACGAAACCCGGAAATCCTGCGCCATAGTGCGCCAACACCCGGCTGCGCGGTGGATGCGCAACCACAAAATTCTGTGCCATGGCGCGAAAAAACTGCTCGCCGACCAATTGCCTGGTTACCGGGAAGGAGTCGGCGAGCGCCGTGATCAGCGACGCCATGACATTGTTGCGATATACGGCAAAACGCCTATCCGCGCGCTGGTCTTTCAGGTCTGCGGGTCGCGGCTTACGGGCGTCAAAGAGCGCAGCGAAGAATTCCCGTTGATTCATGCTGCTAATAGTTGCTCGGCCCGACGCGCCTCGTCGAGCAATTTGTTCAAGGAAGGGATATTGTTGTCGCGCTCTATCAGGGTCGCCACCGCTCCCGTTCGTTCAAGCGCATATGCATACAGTTCCCACACTTCCTGGGCAACGGGCGCGCCATGATTGTCAATATAGAGGTCAAACCCATCGTCAAGGCGTTCGCAGGCAAAGCCGGCAAGGTGGATTTCTCCTACTTTGTCGAGCGGCATAGCGTCTATGGCGGCGTGTGGGTCGCGCTCGTGATTGCGACACGAAACGTGCACATTGTTGACATCAAGCAACAGGCCACAGCCGCTGCGTTGCACCACCTGAGTGATGAACTCACCCTCGCTCATGCTTGAAGATTGAAATTCAACATAGGTGGATGGGTTTTCAAGCAGTATCCCCCTGCCCAGCGTGTCTTGCAGTTTTTCAACGTGCTCGCATACACGCTGCAGAGTCTGCCTGGTGTAGGGTAGTGGCAACAGGTCGTTGGCGAACACTCCGCCGTGGGTGGCCCAAGCCAGATGCTCCGAGAACCAATATGGTTGATAACGTTGATTGAGACGCGCCAAACGCCGCAGATGCTCTTCGTCCAAGGGCTCTTCTCCGCCGAGTGACAGACCGACACCGTGGATTGAAAGCGGGTAGTCTGCGCGAATGCGCTCAAGGTAATGATGAAAAGGGCCGCCTGCAACAAAGTAGTTTTCAGCGTGAACTTCGAAAAAACCGACATCCGGTCGCGTGGTAAGTATTTCGTCGAAGTGCTCGGGCTTCAGACCTATCCCCGTGCGCGCGTTAGGCAACTGCATGGATTTAAAACAAAGGTAAGGAAGGGGTGGGCCCAGGTTGAGCCCACCCGATTGGGGGATTTCAGGAATCGATTTCTTTGAACTCCTCTAACTGGCCATAACCAGTGGGCGAGGTCGGCGATTCGATGGATTCACAGGTACCGGCCGGGACGAGCGTCCAGGCGTTGCCCTGATAATCGATGGTCGAAGTGCCGGCGCAGGTGGTGCCGGGGCCGGCGGCGCAATCGTTCTTGCCTTTAAGCGATACTCCGTAGCATTTTTCCTTGGCGCCACTTTCTTCCGCGACCACCGGGGTCGAGGCGATTGCCAGCGCTGCTCCTAGAGCGAAAACGAGTGAGGATGCGTTTGGTTTCAACATAGGGATTCTCCTGAGTGAAAAGGTTGATAGATGGCGGAGCCATTGCGAAACGGTGTTGCCGTTTGTTCTGTTAGTCGCTGCAGGCGACGATTTCTTACACCGGATTTGCTTTTTTTTGCCTGCATCACCGATTGAACCGCCTATCAAAGGCCGATATCTTGCACAAGTTGTTGTTTTAATGAGATTTATTTGACAATGCGCATGGACAGATCAACCGCTCGCAGGTGCTTGGTCAGCCCTCCAATGGAGATATAGTCCACCCCGGTCATGGCCAGGCTTCGCAGGTTTTTCGGGTGGACGCCTCCCGAAACTTCAAGCCTCACCCTTCCATCTGCAAGCGCAACGGCGCGTACTATTGCGGGCAAGTCAAAATTATCCAGCAGGATGCGGTCCGGCGCGGCCTCCAGCGCTTCGGCCAGCTGGGCGAGCGTTTCCACCTCCACTACCAGCGGTACATGCGGGTTGGCCGCCCGCGCCGCCCTGATGGCAGCCGTCAGGCTTGAGGATTGCGCCAGGTGATTTTCCTTCAGCAGGTATTCGTCAAACAACCCCATACGGTGGTTGCGCCCTCCTCCGATCCGCACAGCGTATTTCTGCGCCAGGCGCAGGCCGGGGATGGTTTTGCGCGTATCGAGCAATTTAACGCCCGTGCCCCGCACCAGCTCCACCAACTCGGCCGTGGCGGTGGCCGTGCCCGAAAGGATTTGCAAAAAATTGAGCGCGGTGCGCTCAGCGCTTAAGAGGGCGCGATTATTAGCGCGAATGCATCCCCAGGGTTGATCCGCATCCACCCACTCACCGTCCGTCACCAACCAGTCGATGGACGCCTCACCATCGCATTGATGAAACGCCTCGCTCGCCCAAGCCAGGCCGCACACCAGTACGCGTTCGCGCGCGATGATGCTGGCGCTTGTCGCGAGATTCGGCAGGAGCGCCGCGCTGATGTCGCCGCTGCCTATGTCCTGTTGCAATTCAGCCGCCACTTGCGCGGCGATTTGCTCCGATGTTGGTAGGCCAAGCGCCGGTTGCTCAGGCGGCAAATTCTCAATTGAGGGGCGCACGGGATTCCTCGCGTAGATGGCAACCACCGAAAAAAACGCGGGCGTTGGCGGTTGTAAAGGCCGCCACCGCTTCCTCGCTCTGACCCCGACACTCAGCCACCTTTTTCAGCACCAACGGCAGGTTGTGCGGCAGGTTGTTGCGCCCCAGGATGCGAGTGAGTTCGGCGCTCTCAGGCGGCAGGGTTTCCAGCCAGGCCTTGTCTTTGACCTCGGGTGGAAGTAGATAGGGGGCGTCCGTTTCGATCATCAGGCGCTCATCGGGGATTTCCGCCACCAATTTCCGCAGTTGTTCGCCACGCTTGGCATCGCAGATCCAACCGGTTACGCCTATAGAGCAATCCAATTCCAGATAATCGCGCAGCGCTTCGCCGTTATCAGTAAAACAGTGCACCACCACTCCGACAAGATTGGCGCGGTAATCGCGCAATATGGAAATGAAATCCTGGTGCGCCTCTCTCTGATGCAAAAAAACCGGCTTGCCCAGATCGGCCGCCAGCCGCAGGTGGGCACGAAAACACGCTTGCTGCTCCCCGGCTGGGGCGAGCATACGAAAGTAGTCGAGCCCGGTTTCGCCTATGGCGGCCACCTCCGGGTGCGCGGCATAGGCGCGCATGCGCCTGCCCATGCGCTCGTCGTACTGGGCGGCAAGATGGGGGTGCAGGCCGGTGGTGGTGGAAAGCGCAATGGGGGTTTCTATATGGTTATCTATAGGGCTGTCTGCCGCCTCAATCATGGTCAACGCAAGGCGGGTGCTGTCCGGATGCGCGGCGGTAATGGATATATCACTGATACTCGCTCGCCTGGCGCAATCCAGCAACTCGTGATACCTGGGGCGTAAAGCGCGATGGGTGAGGTTGGCGCCTATATCGAACATCCGGGTCTAGCAGCTAGAAGGAGAACGAGGCCCCGCCCCTGTCCTCACCCTCGTTCCGGATTGCAAGTTCGATTTGCGTGGGGGTTGCAAGCAGCTTTTGATTTTCGGTCGGCAACTGCGATAGGTCGGTCAATTCCGGGTACGCCTCAGCCAGCACCACGTCAAACGCTTCGGCATCGCCCTGCTCAACCGCCAGTTCTGCCCTGGATTCGACGACCCGACCCAGAAGCCCGTCCTTGCTGCCCAAGCGGATTTCCAGTCGGCCAAGACGGGACACACGCCCCTTGCCAATGGTAAAAGTCAGTGGCGGCAATTGCGTCGGCTCATAACGCAAGGCGCCGGTTATCACGCGTATGGCGGTAATCGCATACTCACCTTCGGCCAGTATGGCGTGATAGGTTTGCTCCTGGCCCGGCTTGAGATAGAGGTTGACGGCGTCCACAAGCAGCGCGCCCTTTTGGCGCGCAAGCACTTGTACCTGGTAGGAGGGGATGTCTCCTGGAGTGATGACAAGCACACTGCCAACCACCAACCCATGCTTCTGGGTTGAGAAACGGCTGGCGGGCGTGGCGCAGGCGGCAAGCGCCAGTATCAGGACAAGAACGGAAAGGATGCGCATGGTGTTCATGGTTTTATAGAGGAAAGCTGGTCAGACAATCACTTCCGCCTTCAGGTGCGGTTGCGGGTGGTAGTCGTGAAGGTGAATATCCTGGTAACGAAAAGCATCGATTGAGTCGATTTGCGAATTTAGGGTAACGCGCGGCAAAGCGCCGGGGGTGCGTTCGATCTGCTGCTCAGCCACCTCCCACTGGTTTTGATAGAGATGAATATCGCCGCCTCGCCACACAAACTCACGCGCTTCCATTCCGCAAAGTTGCGCCAGCATAAGCGTCAGTAGCGAATAGGAGGCAATGTTGAAGGGCACGCCCAAAAAAAGATCCGCGCTACGTTGATACAATTGGGTGCGCAGGCCCATGCCGTCTGCATCCACCCAGCATTGCACCAGCAGATGGCAAGGAGGAAGCGCCATGGCGGCAAGGTCGGCAGGATTCCAGGCGCTGAGGATATGACGGCGCGAAAAAGGATCGCTCCGCAAGCCTTCAATCAATCCGGCAAGCTGATCCACGCTCGTGCCATCCGGGCTTTGCCAGGCGCGCCATTGTTTGCCGTAGACCGGGCCGAGTTCGCCTTGGTCGTCGGCCCATTCGTTCCAGATGTTCACTCCATTGTCGGTCAACGGCCTGATGTTGGTCGATCCGCTGATTATCCACAGGAGCTCGTGGACTATGGATTTCCAGTGCAGCTTTTTGGTGGTTAATAGCGGGAAACCAGCGCGCAGATCAAAGCGCATGCTGCGGCCAAACAGGGCGCGGGTCGGCATGCTGCGGGTGTCGCGTTCCTCGCCCTGGCGCAATACCTCATCAAGCAGTTGCAGGTATTGGCGCATCAGCCCGCTCGCTTGCGGGTGGCGGCACGAACCTTGGCGGGATAGTGGCTGCGCCCCAGGCTGAGGATGATTACAAACAGACCGACCGCCAGCAGCGGCAAGGAAAGCAGCATGCCCATGGTGACAAAATCATAGGCCAGGTAGCCGATATGCGCGTCCGGCTCGCGCACCAATTCCACCAATATGCGCGCCATACCGTAACCGGCAAGAAAACAACCGCTGACAAGCATGCGTGGACGCGGCTTGCCTGCCAGCCACCATAAAAACAACCAGAGCAACAACCCTTCGAGCGCGGCCTCGTACAACTGGCTTGGATGGCGCGGCTCACCCCCGGCACGGGGAAAAATCACCGCCCAGGGGACATCCGTCACCTTGCCCCAGAGTTCGCCGCCGATAAAATTGCCTATGCGCCCGCACATCAACCCAATGGGCAAGCTCACCAACATGGCGTCGAAAAAGTCGATCAGGTTCACCCCGTAGCGGCGGGTAAACAACCAGGTGGCGATAATCACACCGATCAAACCGCCGTGAAACGACATGCCGCCTTCCCAGATGCGCAGGGCGAACAAGGGATCGGCCACAAAACGATCTAACCCGTAAAACAACACATAGCCAAGTCGACCGCCCAGCACCACCCCCAGCACGCAGTAGACGGTGACAAAGTCGGTCAACTGTCGCGCGTCGATTTTGATATGCGGATAGTGTTTTAACCGCATCCGGCTGAAAAGCAGAATACAGACAAAGCTGATCAGGTACATCAACCCGTACCAGTGCACCTTGAGCGGTCCAAGCGCAACGGCTACCGGGTCGATATTATGAACATACATGGCGTGCGGCAATCAATTCGAAAAACCGGAATTATGCCCGCTCCCCTCCTATCGGGTGAAGCGCATGCCGACGTTCATAGCATTTTTTATTCCCGGCGGCTGCAATCGCTGATTGCGCCGGTTTACCGGGAAATCTACGAGTCGCTTACGCGACCACGTTGGTCGCGTGAAATTCCAATGGGTTGAAAGAGGCCCGGCCAACAGCGAGGTTAAAAAGCCTTATTGTCCTTCTCCTCATCATCGCCGCGAAAAAATTCAAGCGGTGGAATAGCGATGGAGCCCGCGCTGCCTGTCGCCACAGCAAACAACACTAGGCTCAGAGAGGCGCCGATCTTGCCGATTGCGCCCAGCACATCACTCAACCCGATCAGCTGAAACCCATCATCACCGGCGGCGTGTTCCCCTTCGTAGGTTACCGGTCCAGCGCGCACTTCGCGTTTGCCGAATTTTCGCTCTACGCCTATCCGCACCCTGTGGTGTGCGCCCGGCTTGAGTGTAAAATTGACCGTGTAATACTGACCCTTCAGCAGCGACTCGGGAGTTTCGGCCAACAGCAGCGTCTGTTCGCCCCCCGGCAGCCAGGTCTCTTTTTTCTCGTGCGCATGCAGAGTGACGACCGGTTTTTTCTCCTTGGTAAACATGGTGATGCTCACTGCAAGGTCATCAACCCGTTCAATCTCCAGGCTGGCGTGTGTACGGATAAAGGCTTTTCGCTGCTCCTCACGTTCATCGCCGCTCACAGCGTTAGGCGTTGTACTGCATGCTTGCAGCAACAAGGTTGTGCAAACCAGCCCTACAACCAGCTTTTTTCCCAAAAGCAGAAATATGTCTATCACTTGGATTCCTAAAACAACAGAAAACCCGTTTCACCGACAACCGTCCTGATTTGATGTCCTGGTTGGCTTTGATTTTCCACACTTGCAGACACCAAGTCGTTAATAAAAACCAAGCTGCTGTTTTTGTAAGCCGGTTAGAGTATACGCTCTATCGTACATCCAGCTTCAATAAATTCATTTCAGCCAACAATCAATATCCGCCAACCAAACGCTCATGTCACCCACCCTCTTGCGTGTTCTGCTGCTCGCCGCTTTCATCCTGCCTGGCGGCTGCACCATAGTTGTCCCGCTTGGCGGCTCCAGGCCCGCCATGCAGGAAGTGATTGCACAGCCAGGTTCGCGCGACAAAATCGCCATCATCCCCATCACTGGAATCATCCAAAGCACCGAAAGCAAAAGCGTATTGCGCAGCCGCCCATCGCCGGTTGCGTCGCTTGCCTCGCGCCTGCGCCTTGCTGAACAAGACGCAGCAGTGAAAGCCGTGCTGCTGACCATAAATTCCCCCGGCGGCAGCGTGGCGGCGAGTGATCTGCTCTATCACCAGTTGCGCGACTTTCGCGAGCGTAGCGGCAAGCTGGTGGTGGCGCAACTACTCGATGTCGGCGCTTCGGGGGGGTATTACAGCGCCCTGGCTGCGGACGAAATCCACGCCCTGCCTACCAGCATCACCTGCTCCATAGGGGTGATAGTGGTGCAAGTCAGCGCTGATAAATTGCTACGCAACCACGGCTTGGAAATCAATGCCTACACTTCCGGTGAACGCAAGGACGCCGGCGCTCCCTACAAAGCGGCAAGCATAAAGGACAAACAACTCTTCACCACCCTGGTGAGCGATTTCAGCCAACAATTTTTCGAATTGGTCACCGACCGTCGCAGCCCAGACGCCGATGCCCGCGAATACACCCAGGGAGGCGTCTGCACCGCCAACCAGGCTCTCGAATGGGGACTGATCGACGGTATTCACTACCCGGAGGAAACCATAGAGCGGATTCGCGACAACCTGAAGCTGGATCAACCCACCCTGGTGAATTACGAATATCAGCACTCCAACAACCCAAGTTTGTATCAAGCCAGCCTGCAGGCGGGCGGCTCACCGTTCAACCCCCTTCCGGAATCTTTCAGCACCCGGCTCACGCCGGGTATCTACTATCTCGCCAACAACTGGTAATGCTGCGAGCGGTAAATACAGGTTGCTGTTTTTCAAGAAAAAGAAAAGAAAAGAGGTGTTATCGGCGACGCGACGGAAAGGCCAACACCTTGAAATACAACCTTTCGACCGGCGTGTTCGTCGCAGCCATTCAACGCGCCGTTATACTGCCCTATCACTCTTGATCTCGTGGAAACTATGGACGCAAACAAAAGCAAGGCGCTGGAAGCGGCGCTGGGACAAATCGAGCGCCAGTTCGGCAAGGGCGCGATCATGCGCATGGGCGAACGCGAAGCCGAGTCGGTGCCGGTTATTTCAACCGGCTCACTGGGGCTTGATATTGCGCTGGGCATAGGTGGGCTGCCGCGTGGTCGGGTGGCGGAAGTTTATGGCCCCGAATCCTCGGGCAAAACCACCCTGACCTTGCACCTCATCGCCGAATGCCAGAAACAGGGCGGCGTGGCCGCCTTTATCGACGCAGAGCACGCGCTCGATCCCTCCTACGCCGAAAAGCTGGGCGTGAATATCAAAGACCTGTTGCTGTCGCAACCGGATACGGGCGAACAGGCACTGGAGATTTGCGATATGCTGGTGCGTTCCGGGTCGGTTGATTTGGTGATTATCGACTCGGTTGCCGCACTCACCCCGCGCGCAGAAATCGAAGGTGAAATGGGCGACCAGCATGTCGGCCTGCACGCGCGGCTGATGAGCCAGGCCCTGCGCAAGATCACGGGCAATATCAAACGCAGCAACACCCTGGTGGTATTCATCAATCAGATCCGCATGAAAATCGGCGTGATGTTCGGCAATCCGGAAACCACCACCGGCGGTAACGCACTCAAGTTCTATTCGTCGGTGCGTCTCGATATCCGACGCATAGGTTCGTTCAAGCTGGGCGAAGAAGTGCTGGGCAACGAAACCCGCGTCAAGGTGGTAAAAAACAAAATGGCGCCACCTTTCCGTAACGCCGAGTTCACCATCATGTTCAACCAGGGCATCTCACGCCAGGGAGAAATACTCGACATGGGCGTGCATTGCGGCTTTGTCGAAAAGTCCGGCTCCTGGTACAGCTATGGCGAGGATCGCATCGGACAGGGGCGCAACAACGCCATGGAATATCTGCGCGACAACCCCCAGCTCGCCACGGAAATCGAACAGAAACTGCGTCACGAACTTCTGCCACAGGTCACCTACGAACACAAGGAAGAAGAAGCAAACCAGGCCGCCGCGCTCCAGTAAGCCCCCGCCACTTGCCAAGGCGCCTTGAGCGATAAACCAGCGGATTCACAGCATTTGCACGATTGCGCTTTGCGACTGCTCGCCCGCCGCGCCCACAGCCAACAGGAACTGGCGCACAAGCTTGCAACGCGCGGCTTTTCGCACGAAGAGGTCGAGATGGAGTGCGAACGCCTGCTCGATGTAGGCCTGCTTGACGATCTCGCCTTCAGCCACGGCTATATCCGGGCGCGAGCCAACCGGGGACTGGGGCCGGTGCGAATCAAAGCCGAACTCGCCGCCAGGGGCGTCGACAGGGACACCATCGCCACGGCGCTGGAAGACTGCGATATCGACTGGAGCGAACTACGCAGCATGGTTGAAGCCAAAAAACGCCGGCAACAGCGAGACACTGGTCGCGAGGCGGCGGTGAAGCGCGCACGCTTTTTGCACTATCGCGGCTTTGGCGGCATCCAGGCGCAGGAACAGGAATCATGATCACCCGGCAACAAATAGACGAAGTGCTCGCGCGTACGGATCTGGTCGCGCTCATGGGAAGCCGGGTGGATCTGAAATCGGCTGGCAACCATCGCATGAAAGGCTGCTGCCCCTTTCACAGCGAAAAAACCCCGTCCTTTGTCGTCTATACCGACAAACAGGATTACCACTGCTTCGGTTGCGGCGCGCACGGCAATGTCATTGATTGGGTCATGCATCGCGACGGGCTGCGTTACTGGGATGCGATTCGTCAGCTCGCACGCGAAACCGGCGTCACCCTGGTTGAGCAAAAGGACAAGGAACAGCAGGATACCGATCCGGCGCTGGTGCTGCTCAAGGCAAGCACGGACTGGTTTCAGGAAAACCTCTTCCACCACCCCCAGGCGCCTCAGGCGCGCGACTATCTGGCCAAGCGCGGTGTTTCAGCCGAAATGCAGCAGGCCTTTTGCCTCGGCTATGCCCCACCCGGGTGGGACAACCTTGTCAAACGGCTGAAAAGCGACCCTGAACAACTCGAACTTGCCCACGGCCTTGGCCTGCTCAAACGCAAGGAAGAACAGGATCAGGCCAGGAGCGACGGCAGCACTGCCCAAAGCGAAAAACGTAAGGGCTACGACGCCTTTCGCGACCGGCTGATATTTCCCATCCACAACCGCGTGGGCGAGGTGGTCGGCTTTGGCGGTCGCAGTCTGCACCAGGATCAGGTTCCCAAATACCTCAATTCAAGCGATTCGCCGGTCTTCACCAAAGGCCATTTACTCTACGGCGAATACCAAGCTAAAAAAGCCGGGCGGGTCAGGCAATGGTTGCTGGTCGAAGGCTATATGGATGTCATTGCCATGCACCAGCACGGGCTGACCGGTGCAGTGGCCTGTCTCGGCACCTCGATCACCCAACAGCAGATAGCCGCGCTTGTCCGCCGGGGCGGCGAAGTCTGTTTTGTTTTTGACGGCGACACGGCCGGGCGCAAGGCCGCCGTTCGCGCCATGCAACTCTGTCGCGAGCTGATTGTGCCGGGAATCGACTTCACTTTTCTCCTCCTGCCCGATGGCGAAGACCCGGACTCGCTGCTTAAAGCCAGAGGAGCTCAAGCCATGCGGGAACAGCTGACCAACAACAGTCAGCGCTGGTCGGACTTCTTCCTCACCTGGCTCTTCACCCAGGCCGACAGTTACAGCATAGAGGGCAAAACAAAACTCATCGCCATGGCCGAAAAGGAACTGAACAATCTGCCCAACCGCGATTTCCGCACTCTACTGATGCGCCACATCAAGGACAAAATCGGCCTTGGGCAACGCCGCTTCGGTAAATCCAGCGGCAGGCAAAGCAACATGCCGCGACTCACCTCAACCCGCGCCGACAGGCACAAGCGCCGGGAAACCGGCCTGCTGAAACTCCTGGCCGCCTGCATCCACAGCCCGGACGCCTGGGCAGAAATGCGTGTTGGCCTGTTGCCGCAACTGACCGGATTCAGCCCACCGCTATCGTCCGATCTGCTCAAGTGCCTCGAACTTGTCGGTAGCGAAGGCAAGGATGAAAGCACACTGGCCGTTCACCTAGCCGGCACACTTAGCCAACCGCAGCGCGAAGCGCTCAATCACTACAGCAACGCGCTGGAATCACCGCACACGCCGGCTCAGCTCGAAAATCTGGCGCGCGCTATACTGCACGAGTGCTGGCAAACCGCCAAACCGGACCAACGCCGCCAACTGGTCGATTTTTTCAGCAGCCGGCGAGCGAAAAAAACCGACAATGTCGCGCAATCCGGGGGTGTTTTTTAGCCGAATGGCTCCATATAACAAGGCGGAGAAGAGAGCGGAAGGCCATGCAGAGCAAAGTGAGCGTAGCAGGGGGCGGGGCGGAAATAGCAAAAATCACGTGTTTGGAGACAAACAACGGCATTTGGCGGCTGTTTTGATACACCCATAACTGCCGTTGATCGTTTGACAGCCGTGGCCGGTTGCAAGAATTTTTGGGAACACATACACCTATGGAATACGAAAAGTCCAAACTGCGCGAGCTGATCGTTCGCGGCAAGGAGCAGGGTTTCCTGACTTACACTGAAATCAATGACTACCTGCCCGACGACCTGTCCAACCCGGATCAGCTTGAAGACATAGTCAGCATGTTCAATGACATGGATATCGCCGTGTGCGAGACCATGCCAGACTCCGACTCCATCTTCTCCTCTCCCAAGATCACCAACGATGACGAATCGGTTTCAGAGGAAACCATCATCACCCTCACCCAGGTCGCCAGCGGTCAGACCCGCACCACCGACCCGGTGCGCATGTACATGCGCGAAATGGGAAGCGTCCCGCTGCTGACGCGCAATGACGAAATCCGCATAGCCAAGGAAATTGAAGAAGGCATTTACCTCATAGTCAAAGCGCTGGCCAACTTCCCGCCCGCCTTGCGCGAAATCCTGGCCGAATACCAGCGCACTGAAGTCGGAGAAAGCCGCCTGGAGAACATGATCAACGGCTTTCAGGATCCATCCGACACGGACATAGTCGACCACAACGCACCGGAAGAAGACACCCAAAGTGAGGAAGAAGAAGCAGACGACGAACTTGATGAATCCCTCAACGATGATGTGGACGACAACCTGGACGAAGAAGCCACTGGCAGCGTCGAAAGCGACAACGAAGACGAAAGCAGCGACAAGGAAGCAGAAGAAGAGGACGAAAAAACCTCAGCCATCACCAAAAAGGTATTTGACGAAGAAGAGGTCAATCACTACTTCGGCTCGCTGAAAAAACTCTGCGCCAAACTCGAAAAAACCAGCAGCAAGCACGGCGCGGACAACGACAAGACCATAAAGGTTTATTCGGAAATTGAAGAGGTGTTGCTGTGCTTCCGCTTCCAGAAGAAATATCTTGACGGATTGATGCAACTGCTCAAGGATGACATAGCCCAAATTGACCTGCACAAAAAACGTCTGGTCGCCATCTTTAAACAGTGCGGCTTCCCGGACATGCAGGAACTCGAAGCCAACTTCGGCAACGAGCAATGGTTCGGTAAGGTGCTGCGACGTCACCAGCTCTATGTGCGCACTATCAAGGAACACAACCGCGATGTTCGTTACCACCAGAAAGTGCTGGCGGAGTTGTCGGAAAAATGCCTGGGGCTGAATATCAACCTGCTGCGCAAAAACTACCGGAACATGGTCAAGGGTGAGTTCATCACCAACCGCGCCAAGGGAAAAATGATCGAAGCCAACCTGCGCCTGGTGATCTCCATCGCAAAAAAATACACCAACCGCGGCCTGCAATTCCTCGACCTTATCCAGGAAGGCAATATCGGCCTGATGAAAGCGGTGGACAAGTTCGAATACCGCCGCGGCTACAAGTTCTCCACCTACGCCACCTGGTGGATTCGCCAAGCCATCACCCGATCAATCGCTGACCAGGCGCGCACCATCCGCATACCGGTGCACATGATCGAAACCATCAATAAGGTCAACCGCATCTCACGGCAAAAACTGCAACAGCTCGGGCGCGAACCTACCACCGAGGAGCTGGCGCAGGAAATGGACATGCCCGAAGACAAAATCCGCAAGGTGCTGAAAATCTCCAAAGACCCCATTTCCACCGACACGCCCATAGGCGACGACGAGGATTCGCACCTTGGCGATTTCATCGAGGATCAGAACGCCGTTTCACCCTTTGATCACTCCAGCACCAGGGCGCTGTCCGAATCCACGCGCAAAATTCTTCAGGGCCTCTCGGATCGCGAAGCCAGAGTGCTGTGCATGCGCTTCGGCATAGATATGAACACCGATCACACGCTTGAAGAAGTGGGTCGCCAGTTTGATGTCACCCGTGAGCGCATCCGTCAGATTGAAGCCAAGGCGCTGCGCAAATTGCGCCACCCATCGCGCGCGGAATTCCTGAAAGGATTCCTGGCTGAATAGCACCTGATTGTAGGAAGCTTCGCCTAATCCACGCGCATCAGGCTTATCCCTACCACCTCTTCGGCGCCCTTGGAATAGAGAGCCTGAGCCATGTGGCGCATGGTTGCACCGGTGGTGACAATATCGTCAAAAAGCAGGATGCGTTGCCCCGCCACCGCAGCGCTGGCGGCGAATGCACGGCGCAGATTATGCAACCGCTTACGGCGAGGCAGGCCCACCTGCTGCGGTCTGGATTGCACCCGTCGCAACCACCCCGGCCTGCACGGCAGCTTCAGCGCCCCGGCAAACTGCTCGCCCTGGATCAGGGCGTGATTGCCGCCGCGCGCCATGCGGCGCGTCCAATACATAGGGCTTGGCACTAATACAAACCTGGTCGGATCCATTGGCTGCAGCTCCATAAAACGCCGTGCAGCAAGACGGGCCAGCATTCGTCCGCCCAACCGCCACCGATTGAACTTACACCTGTGTTGCACCGCCGCAAGCGGCCAGACATAGGGCCAAAAGGAGGCAATATTCAGGTCTGCATTGCGGCCCTGTTTATCCAGCGCCCGCCTGATCCATAGTTGATCGGAGGCGTATCCGGGTGAATTCTGCGCACAGTCCGGGCATATCAATGGGTCACGCGTCAACGCCAGGCACAACAGGCACTCCGCCGGAGGGAGCAGGAAAAAAGACTGATGCATCCAGGCCAAATGCTTTCTAGGCCGAACCGAAGCGCAAATAAAAAACGGCGTCCGGGGGGACCAGGACGCCGTTTTGTGGGGGGAAAGCCAACAGTGTAAACTCCATTTGCCGGAAAAAAGCAGATTTCACGCCAAATGATTTCAGGACGAACGACCAGAAGAAACGCGGCATTGTTCAGGGGTTGTGTTTGAGACGCGCAATCGCAGCATCAAGTCGCGCCAATACTCGTTCCCTGCCAATCAACTCAAGTGTGAGTTCGAGCGCAGGTGAAAAACCCCGGCCAGTCACCGCCACGCGCAACGGCATGCCTACCTTGCCCATTTTCACCCCGAGTTGTTCGGCTATGTCGCGCACTGTCTGGTGCAAGTCGGTATTACGCCAATCCAGCCCAGCAAACACCTCGCGCGCGCGCTCAAGCACCGGCAGTGCCTCGGCTCCAAGGTGATTGACTTGCGCCTCAGGATCCACCGTAATGGCTTCGCTAATATAGGGTGCAAGTTCGTCAAGCAACTGCCCAAGGGTGTCCACTCGTTCGCGCAACGCCTCTATCAACGGGAGCAAATCCGTATCCGTCAGAGTCGATAGATCGGCCAGTCGGCGAAGGTGCGGCAGCAGGTCCGCTGCTTCACCCTGCTTCAGGTGTTGTTTGTTCACCCACGCCAGTTTTTCCGTACTGAAAATGCCGGGCGAGCGGCTGACTCGATCGAGCGAGAATCCGGTGATCAGTTCCCCACGGGTAAAGACTTCCTGGTCGCCCAGCGACCACCCCAGCCGCGCCAGATAGTTGATTACCGCATCGGGGAGCAACCCGGCGTCGCGGTAATCCAGCACCCCTTGCGCACCATGGCGCTTGGAGAGGCGTTTTCCGTCCTCCCCCAGAATCATCGGTAGATGCGCAAACTGCGGCAGGTCATAGCCAAGCGCCTGATACACATGAATCTGCCGTGGGGTGTTGTTGATGTGATCGTCGCCGCGAATGACGGTGGTGATCCCCATGGCGTGATCGTCCACCGCACAGCAGAAGTTGTAGGTGCAGGAGCCGTCGCCCCGCCTGACAACCATATCATCCAGCTCGGCGTTGGCCACGCTGATAGGGCCAAACACCACATCGGCAAAACTAACCACCCCCTCCCTGGGCGTAGCCAGGCGCACCACCCTGCCTGGTCGCCACGTCAAGCCTTTTCCGCGACAGGCGCCGTCGTAGCGCGGTTTTTCTTTTGCGGCAAGTTGTGCATCACGCAGTTTGTCCAACCGTTCGCTGGAACATTCGCACACATAGGCCTTGTCGCGCGCCAGCAGGTCATCCACCGCCCCGGAGTAAAGATTGAACCTGTCGCTCTGGCGATACAAGCCGTCGAACTCCATCTCCAACCAGGCAAAGCTGTCGAGAATCTGGGCTTCCGACTCACGGGTGGAACGTTCGCGATCCGTGTCTTCAATGCGTAAGATACAGCTGCCCTGAAAACGACGCGCCAGCAACCAGCAATAGAGGGCAGTGCGCACCCCGCCAATATGCAATGAACCGGTTGGGCTGGGGGCAAACCTGGTAATCAATCGAGATGTCATATGCACAGAGAAAACAAACAAAAGACGCGTCTGCAAACGCGACTGGAAATGATACGCGAGGCAAGCGCGCGGCTGACGTGCGCTTCATGCCTGTTGCTGTTGCTTGGGCTGGCGATGGAGGCGATGTCGGCGGACGTCCTGCCAGAAGGACTGAACGGGCGGACCGTCAACTGCGCCAACCCACGCTTGGGCGAACGCTCCAGCCGCGACAACGCCAACTGTTACCAGACCGAACTCACCCAGGCGGTGCGCGAACTGCGCGACCTGCACCGCGAAATCTACGGCAAAGCCAGCTTTGAAGAACGTCGGCGGCTACGCGAACTGGAAACCCTGTGGCGAAAGCTGCGCGACACCCAATGCGCCCTGGTGAGCGGGCTGGAGCCGGACATCACCTTCAGCCTGTCGATTGACAAGTTCTGCCAGGCCGTACTCACCCGCGCCCGCATAGACGAAGTGCGCCGACTCAATCACCCCATCCTCGAACGCGCCCACGCTCCCGATGCCCCCGGCGCAAAGCCCGGTCAATCACCCAACCCTGACGGGTTGAATCTGGTTGAATAAAATTGTTTGACGATTGTTTGACGGCTGCTTGGCAGCCATTTGACCAGGGCGGAAGGGATATTCGGGCTGGCTGGATTAACCCAAACTTTCCAATAGAGCCCAATTTCTCGTGCAGATGGATTCAAGGTCCTGCATGCTGCGTGCCGGAGAGCGGAATGGAGCAATCTCATGACTGAGCGGATTCGCGTCCTTTTTTTGTGTACAGGAAACTCGTGTCGAAGCCAGATGGCGGAAGGACTTTGTCGGCATTTGAGAGGTGACATCATTGACGCCGCCTCGGCAGGCATTGAGACGCACGGTCTGAACCCCCTCGCGGTGAAGGTCATGCACGAAATCGGGATCGACATCTCAGGCCACTACAGCAAGACCGTTGCCGATCTCGGCAAACGAGAATTCGACTACGTGATCACGGTATGTGGTCATGCGAGCGAAACCTGCCCCTTTTTCCCCGCGAAGACAAGGATCATCCACCGAGGCTTTGATGACCCTCCAAAGCTGGCCGCGCACGCGTCCGACGAAGAAGAAGCCCTGACCCACTACCGACGCGTACGAGAGGAGATCAGGGAGTACATCGTGTCGCTTCCCGAAACACTGAAAGCCGAACCATCGGCTGTAGGCGACACGGACGAGCCGCGCGCCTGAGCCGACATGTTATGTGAATAGGATGGCTGGCTATGAAGACTGAAGTTCAAGCAAAGTTTGATAGTTATCCCGAGCATATCAAGCCGCATGTTCTTTACTTGAGAGAGCTCGTATTCAGTATTGCTGAAGATCTTGATACCGGTAAGGTCGAAGAATCTTTGAAATGGGGAGAACCAAGCTACCAAGTGAAAGGTGGCAGCCCTGTACGGATGGCCTGGAAAGAAAAATATCCCAATCAGTATTTTCTTTTCTTCCATTGCCAAACGAAACTCGTCGATACATTTCGTGAGTTGTATTGGGACACTTTGGAATTTGAAGGTAATCGCGCTATTGTGCTACAAACTGACAAGAAATTACCAAAAGCAGTAATAAAACATTGCCTGGAAATTGCGATGAACTACAAAAGTATCAAACATTTACCTTTGCTTGGTGCGTAAGTGGAAAGCTCACATAACAACCACATCAAATTCGCTTCCTGTCGGTCGCCGGACGCTCGTATCTCGCGCCGTTTATGTGGGCGTTAGGTAGTCACCCCTGCAAAACCACTTCCACTCATATAAATCAAAGCGATAACCTCGATTTCACCCCACGAAAACTCCCGCTTTTGGTAGAGTTTTTGCCCGGTTCCAGAGAGTTTTTATTGTTTTTTATC
>Ga0209562_1000271_pt1 | contig 20011 bp, 6 predicted proteins | sample WorMetvacBELIZE2_FD_187399 | JGI IMG/M metagenome (GOLD analysis project Ga0209562, IMG submission 187399) | Marine gutless worms symbiont microbial communities from Max Planck institute for Marine Microbiology, Germany - Olavius vacuus BELIZE.2... | ecosystem: Host-associated > Annelida >... | reverse complement strand
CAACTGGCAAAAGTAAGAGCGACGGAGTCGGAAACTTAAACTCCTCCACACTTAGCGTGATCGGAGTCGTTTGTAGCTGACGCCGGAAGCGATTCCGACGTCCCAGAAGGCGAAACGACCGTCACCAGTTCGCCAGTGACGAAACCGGAAGTGGAATTCGGTCGGTCACGGCGGTAATCGACTCGCCGACCACGTGTTCCTATTAGACTTCAACCGGTTATAGGGGTCTATCGGCGACCGTTTGAGCCCTAGAAAACTACTTCCGGTTTCGGACAAATCGGAAGTACTAATATCTGACGTCGGCCGATCTTGCTGAAAGCTCTCCATTGGTCCACGAACGATAGCCTGGCGTTAGAAGTGCAAAAACCGTCAAAAGCGGTCGCCGGCGGCCATTTACGGCCAAACCGGAAGTAGAAATATGGCAAAAGCCGCAAAAATGAACTCGCAGCTATGGACTTGCTATTAGACTTCCTATACATTATGGTGTCTGTCGCGGCGCTATCTGACCGTTCTAACCCGAGACCTCGACAAACTACTATGCTACGTTTAACAAGCATTAACTTGTAGTGACGGATAGTGCATCAATTTGTCCGTTACTACACGTTTCCTTCAGCAATAGCGCGGACTGATAGAACGCGCTGAAAAAACTGGAACGCAAACTGGGGCCCCACCCACCTCCCTCTCCTCCTTTATCCAGGCTTGAGACTGGCACAGCATGAGAATGGACTTCGCCACGAAGACCGACATTGTCGGTCTGCCTGGCATAGCCCTATGCTGTGGCGGAGTTAGGAGTTGTTTTTCTGCTTTTTACATTATAATTAAACCATTACAAATATACACACTTACGTGTATTGACATCACATTACGTATTTCTCAACCATCATTAAGAGTTTGTATTTCTAAGTAATAATTTGTAGGCTGCGTATGTTAAGAGTAAGAGAGAATCTATTATTTGTGACTATGTAGTTTCGCCAGTTAGTGTATAGAGAACGGAATAATTCACTAGTATGTGCTGTATATGACAACAGTCTGCTGTTGTATAACATAACCAGACAGTAACTTATGGGGAATTTAGTTCTGAACGACGTCTTCTTGGTTATTTAAAATCTGCTTGTTGACGTTGTGCATATGCCGTTTTTTTCGGAATTTGCAGCAACTGCCTTCACATGTCCTTTATTCCTGCTCATGCTCATAAGAACAAGGTCAGCAATGTATCGTGCAAATGTCTATCGCATTTCGTTCAAACAGCCACCTTTTTCAGTATAGTATTTTATCTTCACGTTGTAAGTCATTTTTTACATCTTCATGCATCATTCACTAGACTCCGCATGTTGGCGCATAGCAAGAAAAACGTGCTCTTTTCGTATTCGGTAAGAAATTCAAACCCATCTTTGACATAAGCATCCAAATCTCTTTTCTATTTCGCTTTCAGTTTCACATGCACTCTGCTTTTACAGTCAATACAACGTTCACTCTGTACAGACTTGTTCTTCTGTGACAGGTGACAGACGTAGGGAGTGGTGACCGACTACTTCTTGCCAGTTGTGCCACAGTCAGTTGCAATTTAATGCTCAACGTCGTCATCATCTTCATTATCTGAAGTCTGTTTCTCAGGTTGTACCACTCTCTTCGCTTTCCCGGAATTTGCAGCGACAGCCTTCACATGTTGCTGATTCTTGCTAATACTGACAAGAACAAGGTCAGCAATGTTTCGTGCAAATGTCTTGTCGATTTCCGTGCGAACAGCTATCTCCTTGGAGCGTAATTTCGTCATCACTGTGTCGGACATTTGCAACATTTCCATGGCTCGTTCACTCGACTGTGCACGCTTGCGCATAGCATGGAAAAACGCGTTCTTTTCGGCTTCACTGAGAAACTCTCTTCTACGTTCAACAAAATCTGGAAAATTCTGCCTCATGAACGACAACAGAGAAAGTACAGCGTTCGTGTGCTTCCCAGTGCTATGAACAACTTGATATTTTCTATCACGGTGCACCGTAGATGTTCGACAATACATTGATCCGAGTATTCTGTCTCGCCTGTCGCATAACTTACTGTTGATTCCAATAACCTCGTCACAAATCCGTTTCATCGCCTTGATCGTCACATCCGTCAAAGCTCCAGCTTCTGCGTTTTTCAGTCCTAAGTCAGTGTGTCCAGTGAGCTGTTTGACGACAACCTTGATGTGATCTACTGCGTCATATATCGCATTTCCTTCAAACTGAGAGAGCGCCAACCACACTTCATTACAGTCGACCATATTTCTTTTGATGACATCTACAATCGACGAAGCTTTGTAGAAGCATTTCTCCAAACCAGAGCTGAAGCAACCGAAATTCTCCCACACAAACGTGTTCCATCTACAGTTTAACACAACGTAGTAAGTCGTGCGAGGAAATACTGCGATGGCTACGGTTCTGTTCACGTTCACTGATGGTGCTGCTGGAACCAACTGTTTGAAATTTGTACTGCCGCACAAAAGCTCGTCAAGTGCGTGTAACAACGCGTCGCCAACATCGTCAAGTTTAACCGACGGGTCAGATACGATCTTTTCTCGCCAGTAGTCCTGCACCTTCTTGTCAACAGTCAGTTTCATCTGTTGCAGTTGGTCTTCGTCGGCATGGATAATGTAACGAAAAACGTCACTGGACATTTTCTTCTTCATGCGATAAATACGTGACTCCGACTGACGTGTACTTGCGTCTGTGGTTTCGTCTGAAGGTTCAACGTCGGAAGGTTCAGACTCACTGTGAACACGTTGAACACCGACAACAGAAGGATTCGATTCAGCTCTCGACTGCCGTTGTAGATACGCAACAGGTTGCAGCTGTAACGTTTCAACTATCTCGTCTCCGAGGTGAAACATCGGTCCAGTGGAACGGTGTATATGAGGCGATGACATCTGTACGATACACGTTTCCGGATCCGTTGCCTGCTGCTGCAGAATTTTGCCAAGTTCCACAGATAACTGCTTTGAATTCCGGTTGCGTCGATCCATCTGTTCTAAGTGTACAACAACACGATCAACGGTGGTATCGCCATAGGCAGGATCCATCCATAACAGCAAATCAGTCTGGTCAGTCAAAGCCACTAGTACATCAGTTGCTTTAAAACGGGTTTTCAGATTGAGATCCGTGTGATTCTTTACTGCAACGACGTTTGGACTCTTGCCAACAGTTCTTTCTACTACGGCGATTGCAAAGTTCTTGACACCTTGATCAATGCCAATATGCCTTTCCGATAACACGGGTCTGTAGAACATTGGAAACTGAACGTCGCCGAGATCGACACGAAAGTCTGCGTCCGATGTTAAATGCTGTGCTTGACGTTCCACGCGGCTATTAGACGTCGGTGGTGCTGTTTGTTCGCGCAACAACCTCCATTCCTCCGCATTGTGACCGCTGTCTGGTTTCCATGCTAATTCTTCAGACATCTCGTCGTACTTGTCGTGTTTAGCAGCAAACTCAAGAGAAGCTTTCCGCAACTTTTCGTCAACAGCTCGTCTATGCTTATCAGCGTCAGTTTGTCCAATCTTTTGCCGCAGACAAGGATGAATCTGAGAAACGAACAGATTTGACAGTTTTGTGACACGTGTGCAGGCAACGTACAGAAGCGAGCTAATTTCCGGTGGCATCTTCATGTCCGGATTCTCAAGTCCCAAATCAACCGATACGAGACAGTCAGCCATTGTTTGTCCTTGAGCTCGATGAGCAGTGATGTTACTAGCCAAATCGATTGGAAACTGGATCCTGTAGCAATCTTTTTCCAACTGTTTCTTCCTTATCCAGGTCGGCAGAGAAGTGATCTTGACGCTGAAACGTCTCCGATATAGCGGTACCCATGTATGCTGATTTGGAAACGGAAATATACGTCTCTCAGTGCCATTCTTGTTCTCTACAAAACCCTGGAATCCTGCGAACGACACTACTATGCAGTAGGGCACAACGTGTTCTCCATCAAGCAGCAAATTCACGTCGGCATTGTTAAAGACAACTTTGATTACAGTGCCACACTGAGACGTTACAAGACCGGCAGCAATGTTTACATTATGCAGAAGTCGAACTTCAGAGCCCTCAGCAACACACAGAATGTCCGGTGCATATTCATACGACTGCGGTGGAAGTGTACTCAGTGTATCTACAATCTGACTGTTATCAGCTGTCACATGGTATGTCGCTTTGCAGATAAACATGCGTCGCGGTGGTGTCACATCCTTGCACTCGTCCCAAAGCTGACGCCAGTTGTGCATTGAACACATTTCGTTCTGGTAGTGAATGCCGTAATCTGTGCAGACATCAGGAAATCGTGTTCGCTGATACGTCAGCATGGCGCAATCATCCTCCGTCAACTCGCCCTGCCTCATTCTGTCACAGATCTCTCCTAGAAGACCTGAATTTCTCTGACTACGCTGTAAGTATATACAATTTGGAACGAGATATTTCTCGAAGATCAACTGACCTGTCTTTGTTCGCTTTGACTGCTTAGTTTCTCGTTTTGATTTCGCACTTTCGCTAGCAGTACGTCCATCATCGTACACTGCAGGTCCTCCGATCGGTGGAAGCTGAGCCTGATCACCGAGAAAGAGCATTTTCTTTCCTCCAAATGGCAGAAGCTCACCGACAGCGTTCTTTTCATGCTTCGGATTAAATGCTGCAGTCATCATTTCGTCAATCAGAGCAAAATATGCAGGAGGAATTGCAAGAGCTTCTTCAATGACGAAGAGATCGATACCTTCGTGAGCAACTCTGAAATCTGAAACTTTCTTGCAGTCTGGTGTCATCTGCGTTAACGTCAGCTTATGTTCGTAGTGAGACCATCCGAACATAGAGTGAATAGTCGGTCCATTGAACAACGACGCAGCCTTTCCCGTGTATGCAGTAGCTTGTACTCTGTCTCGGAAATGCTCGCAAACCTTTAAAGCTGTAGACGTCTTGCCACTTCCTGCTCGTCCGCACAAGAAAAGTATCTGATGATTTTCGTCTTTTCCAACATCCGCAGCGAACTTCTGAATTGCTGTCATATTCGATTCGTCAACAGGTGACACAGGTGGGTTAGCAATGAACCGTTTCGCCTTATCATGTGTAGCAACTTCCTCCAAACGCTGCCACTGATTTTTCAGAGGAAAAGCAACACAAATTTCCGTTATCGGCAGGGCTTTCTGCTCTACGATGTCACGAAAAGTGTCTGGCGGCATGAAATTCTCGAAAGTCGGGTATTCAGACAAATCTGAAACGTCATTCACAGCTGGTCGTATGTCGACATCTACATTGACAAGTTCATCGACTGCCTCATACTGTGCTTTCAGTACGCCTTTGTTGTCAACACGATCCAGATGAATGTCACGATTGTGCTGGTTTACGAGAAACATCGAGTAAGAAAACTGGTTGTCTCTTTGCCAAGCACTGCCTGGTGGAGCGACCATGCCATCTTCGAAGCGCTGCTTGTATACCTTAAAAAATTCTTCTAGACGCTTCAGACTGTGCCTGCTGTCAATTTCTGCATGTCTCTCACGGTCATCAAGCATGTCTCGTACATCCGATGATAGAAACATCTGGTCTGGTGTACTATTCCACGGCACGTACATGACAAGTTCATAATACGCTCGATACAGCTGGTGTCGTTTATCAACTGACAAGTCATAGAATGTCGTCTGTGTTGTAGTCATGCCGTGCTCCACAAAGTCGTAATCAATTGCTGGAGACGTATGTAGTACCGTGCTCGGTCGCAAGTGCTTTCGTTTACTGCACAATGTCAACTTCCAGTGACCGGTATTCACATCTCGTGTGCGAAATTTTCGCTTTGTCGTTTTGTCAATTACTTCAGACTCAGGTTTCTTTGTAGTAATCCATTTGTGCTGAACAGTTTCGGCAAAATCGTTTAGGCACATGTTCTCTACAGCTTCTTTTGACAGACCTGGTCCGAGTTCTGTATCATCTCTGCATCGTTCTGCGTATGCACTGTATTCCGTTCGATCAGAATACTCGATTGTCAGCTGATCATCACACGGGACCTGCAGATTTGCACGCTTGTAGAAGCCAACCACGTCAACATTAGCAAACGATTTCATGATATCTGGCAAGTTCATCACCTTGTACGACAGTTCTTGTTTGCTAATAAATGCGCGATGCGAACAGTCAGCGAGAAGCAAATTCGACAAGACGTGTTTCATATTTGGCGGTAACAAGTCTGTCGACCTTTTGTTCAAATGTTCGATCATTTCGTCCAACAACTGTGTGTGTCTACCAGATTTAGCACAATACTTTGTAGCATAACGAAGTTTGTGAGCAGAATCGATCAAAGGACTAACGTCATGATTTGAACGTAAATACCTGATGAAATAACGATTCAAATTCGCAACTCTGTCACAGGTTCTGCGGAGAAGAACGCGTGCTTCCATCTGATTGGCGTTCACTTGCATCACTGCTGCGACTGTGTGTTTGAGCTGTTTCTTTGGAAAATCGAAACGACAACCATCACCCGTCAATGGATCACCGCCACAACTGTTACGAATACACTCATGCAAGCATGACACGGATGCCACTTCAGCCATTTCATGAAACTTGTTAGGCTGACACTCTGCATCATCGAATCGGCGCATAATCGGATGAGTCTGAAGGTTGATGTTACCTTTCTTGTAGTTTTCTGCGAACTGTTTCCGATAGTCTTCAAGTCGAATGACTTTGCTGTCTTCGTGATCATCTATTCCGATTTCTTCGCTGTAGAATGACGCCGTAGAAATAGACTGAGCAAATAGCGCAGCATATCGACTGGCAAGCAAACCCATCTCAATCATACGCCATGCTTCCTCTCGTTTGTCAGGTTTTATGTTGCCGCACTTTAGTTCCTGACGTACAACTCGACCATTGTGAATGATGCGACCCAAAAGACCGGTGTCAAGAACATGAGGCAGTTTTGCGAGAAAATGCCAATGCTGCACGCCACGCGTTTCCGTGAATTCTACTCGCCCCCAAAACCATCCTGTCTCAGCGACATCTTGTTGTTTCCAGTCACCTTTCTTTTCCTTATCTTCAATGCCGCAAATCTTTGTGAAAAATACATTTGTGATCGCTTTTACCTTTCGGTACAGAAAAATAGCAACAAACGGCGCATACTTATTCACCAACCTCGTAAACTCTGCTGTGTCTTTCACGAAAGGCTCATTGCGATCCATCTCCGTGCCATGTTCTAGCTGGTATATCAAACCACGTACATCTGGGCTTGCTCGTGGATCAAGATTTATTGTCACAAACACATTAGCAGACCCAATGTCTCGAGAAAGCGCTTCGATTCCAAGTCTTTCACAAAACCATTTCTGCCGCGAATTCGGAAGCTGTGACATTATGGTCGACAGATCTGGCAAATGCGAATCAAGCAAACCAGAGTCCTGATCAACACCGTCTTTAAACGCAGTTAATATGTTATTCATCGGAACGTGCGCGACACTTGGGTGCGAGCCGATGTAATAGCCAACAGTAGCTCGAACTGTCTGTTCACTGAGACGACTGTACTGATGAGCCATATGAATGTCATCTTCAGCAAAATTCCACTGTAGTCTGCCGTCATTCATTCTGTGTGCATACAATGCCTGTTTCTTCAGCAAATATCGAGCGAGCTTGTAATCTCCGGAATCAAGTGGCGACATTTCACCGTGTGGATACAAATGTGGAAAAGCGACATTTGCAGACGTCGAATACGTCGGTTTGCGTATCGTATCATCTGTGATTATCTCGAGTTTACCTTCTTTTCTTATTCGTAGCACATCTTTCGTCTTGAGATAAAGCGGTTCGTAACGATCAAACGAGAAGACATGATTCTCTGAAAAACCAGATGTTCCCGTTGCATCTGTAAGACCGTCATCGTCTCTGTCAATTTCTCGCTGCATTTTTTCACCTTCCGATGTTGTGTTGTCAGTCAAACCGGAATCTACTTCAGCAAGTTCCAAGTTTGGCCCCAACAATTCAATAGCATCTTCGTCTATTACCAACTCATGCTGTCGTTGCAATCGGATAAACTCTTTGTGATGAAGAAACAGATACCTGAGCCACTGTCTCACACGATGAGCATTCGCGACGATATATTTTCCAACATTTTGCACGCGTCTTTCAATAACCATGTACCTGTCTGTGAGAGACGTTCTCGGCAACACTTTACACCACGTCGGAACTGGATCCTGAACTAGCGTAATACTTTCAATCCTTAGCCGTTTATTTGCATATTGATTTTTCTTGACTGTTACTACTGCGTGGACTGGTGCAAGTACAGCTTTGTCGCCAGGCTGTAAGTACGGTAAATCCTGTCCATCAGCCGTTTTCGGATATTCTTTTGTTTTAGGTTTAATCTCCTTCCATGCTTGTTCTTTATGTTTTCTTTCTGTTTCGTTTACTCTTTTCAGTTTCATGCAATCATAACAAACTAATGAATCTGTCTGATCGCCAACCAATATACCTGTTGATTCGCACAAATCACATTCTATAACCTTAAAGTTACATTCTTTTGTGATGCACAGCTGCATTCGCTTATCGTTGTATCGTCCCTGTTCGCTATCGTCTGCAGCACCCCATGTCCACTCAGCTCTCGGTTGAATTAATTTAGATGTTTTGTTCAACTCGTTCAATCGTTTTTCGTCGTCTGTTGACCAAACAAACCGTCTGTCAGAATCATCTATTACTACTGGGTTCAAAAGAACATCAACAACCTCTGATGCCAATTTTTCTGTTGTTGTGTTAGAGGCTGCTTTCAACAAGCCATCATGATATTCCTTCAGTCTGTTGTACAACGGATCATTCTGTGGAATCGCCTTATTTTTTGGAAGAAATTGTTTCTCAGCCTTGGCAATTTCAGCAGAAAATGAAGTTTTCAAATCATCTCTCCTAGTGTTTGTTGCCATACGCTGTTGCCAAGTATCAGTAGTATTACTAATAAATGTGTCTCTCTGCCTTACGTTCGACTCAATTTCCGCTACGTTAATACTTTCCTTTTGGTTCTGAATTCTGAGGCTTCTTCGAACTCTGCTAGTCGTGCTATCTACGTTACTCACTGATGTTTTACCTGACTTGACACTGCTGACATCATCAGTTTGTACTACATTAACACTCATAGCATCATCGGTACGCAGTGTAGACAAATGACGTTTGCGTCTATGTATCGATAAACCCCTAGCTGTGTCATGCATTGAACCACAACCGTCAACGTCACAAACGAATCGAACACTGCTCGACACAGTACGTCCTTGAACTGATTCCACATCAGTTTCATTAATGTGACTTACGTTTGACTCATTGTCTGCTACAGTAATTCCTTTCTTTTTGTTCCGAATCCTTAAGCTACTTCTAATACTGCTATTAGACTCAACACTCTTGACATCATCGGACTGTACCACAGGAACATTCATTGCATCATCAACGGGGCTTTTCGAGAAATGACGTCTACGTTTATGTATCGCCAAACCTTTAGCTGTATCGTGCACTGAACCACACTCGGTGACGTCACATATATATCGACCTTTGTTTTTACCAATAATCTCACTTGTTTTGGGACGCGCAATTTCCGCACTTGCTAAAGATATATCATCAGGCTCTACATCAGAAAATGCACAACCACTGATGTTTGTTTCCGCATTTTTACCAACTGAGTGGCTTACAACAGAACCCCTGTCGCTGTCACGTGTGAAGTTTTCGCTGCTTAGTTCGTACATGTTCTGTGACAAATGGACACTCTGTTTACTCATAGTACTGCTGGTTAATGTCTTCTTTTTATGACACATTCTTTTATGCATAGACAGAGAGTTAACATTTTTGCCAATGAAACTGCAGCCAGTATAGTCACATTTGTGAGGTGTTACTTGATCGATTACATGTTTCTCGCCAGTCATTTTGCTTACTGATGCCGTATCAGACTCTATGCTTACGGTGTCATTGGAATGTTTTTGCTTATGACAGTTCCCTTTATGAACAGAAAGAGATTGGACTTTATTGCCAATATAACAGCAGCCAGGATAGTCACACCTGTAAACACTTAGTTTTTCTTTAGGTGCAGATTTTTCAGAAGTGATAGTGCTAGCTGATACGCTGCCATGCTCTACGGACACTGTGTCACTGGACCTTACGTTTTTGTTATGGCATCTCTGTTTATGTACAGAAAGAGACTTCGTGTTCTTTCCAACAAAGCTGCAACCAAAATAGTCACATTTCAATACACTTGTTTCTTGTTCAGGTAGATATTTTGCAGAACTCACAGAAGTAACTGATACACTGTCATACTCCATGCTTACCGTATCATCGGACTTTGTGGTTTGCTTGTGACATCTCCTTGTATGCATTGACAAAGACTGTACATTCTTCCCCACGAAGTTGCAACCAGGGTATTGACATTTGTGTGCAATTGCTTTGTTTTCAGCTGCATGTTTCTCACGGCTTACAGTAACCTCCTCAGGTTTTGTCTGGTGCAAAACGACTGGATTGTTCAGTATATGGATACCTGCGAACTGTGGTGGGAACGCATGCACAAATTCTAATCTGTATTGACGTTGCAGACATTGCCATACATCATTGGACGTCTCGAAATTGTGTCGAGCTATCGCGTGCGTATGAGCAGAAACTGGAATTACAGGTGGACCACAAATACCATTCAGTACGTCAAAATGGCCGGGAGAATTAAGCAAACAAACATAGCCCCGTGTAGCCGTTTCGTTGAAGACGTACCACTGTTGATTTTCCAGAGAATATACACAGATGCAGACGTCGTATAGCAATGACAAGGACGCTAGATGGCCGTCCTCGCACCAACCATCACTGTCAACAGACAAGCCGGACTGCACACGCAGAATTGCATTACGCATGAAAGCAGCATAGTCATTAACACTACGCGATGAAGTGAGATTATTGGCGAAGTTCGTCCTTAGCTGATATATCTCGGGGATATTCGTAAAAACGTTGATACAGTCATCAATTATATCAGCATAGGATGCTTGAGTTCCAGTGAAACAAAACGACAACGCGTGGAACCCACAGAAACCTGTCGGCAACATTTTAATGATGTCGTATCTGTTGCCAAAACAATCACACAAAGTATCCATCTTGAAGCGAGTTTGTTTTCTGTATTATACGTTGATATGCAACGATTCAATAAACGACACTAATCTGCAAGTGTTTATGCAGGTAATACAATTAATAGATGCTGCCGGATGTGTCCGTGTCCACAAAACACAGTTCACAGAGCTGAAACAGTAGTCTTTCTGCTACGTTTAAACTTCTATTACTAACGTACCTGTTCGATAGAAGACCAGCCTATCAGCAGAGAAACGTACAAGCGTTCACTTTGCACTGTTTACCAGTGAGTACAAGTAAGTACAACTTTATTCAGTTTCGTAATCGTTTAGTACTACAAAAGTTTAGTTACTACAAACTTTAATGAGCTTTGTCGATTCAGTTAGTTGAGCTCAGAGAGACGAACTACGTCAGCACAGGTCAGTGAGTACAACTGTACAAGCAGCCTCACTTAACGGGTTCAGTGAGTTCAGTTAGAGCAACAAATTCAGACAGTACAGTTCAAAGTTTGGTGAACTGCCTAGTTCTATCTATCAGAGTGAGCAGGAAGTCAAGCCAAGCACAGCAGAAATATACAACCACTCGTTTTCCTTGCAGCACAACAACTTAGATCAATTCAGTTACTGGAGTTGAGACAGATGAACTGTCAGCAGAGGTCAGCAAATACAAAGAACAGGTTCAACGAGTTCAGTTAATTCAGCAAGTTGAGACAGTGCAACAAATTCAGGTAGTACAGCTCAAAGTTCAGTGAATACAAAGAGGTAAACGTTGCGTAGTTCTCTTTGTTAGAGTGAGTAGAAAGTCAACTAAAGCCAAGCACGGCAAAAATGTTTCTCTTGCAGCACACCACTGCGCGTTAGTCAACACCTTTTCACAACTGTAATCAGGAGGACGTGTATCCAGTAATCAGGAGGACGTGTTTCCAGTAATCAGGAGGACGTGTATCCAGTAATCAGGAGGACGTGTTTTTGTTACGGCCAAGCGGTGGCAGGGGTCCGCAGTAACTGTGTCCTGCTTTCGTCCGACAGGGTGTGCAACCGGCACCACAGCACTGCTTACCAGGACCCCTAACTGAAAAAAAGTGTTCTTAACCGCAAACTCAAACCAACTAAAACTAAAGAAATAAAGTGAAATTTTTTTTAACTAAAACAAAAACAAACGAAAACTTCTTTCAAAAAGAAACTGAAAAGAAACTGAAAATCTATTCAAACAGGAAAGCACCACCTAAAAACACAACACACAACACCAGATTAGTTACATTGGCACAAATGAGCCCTGCAAACGATACATGTTTTTGTCATATCTTCCAGAAAAGTTGGCCGATTATCATAACAGTTGGTATATACTGTCTGGAGTAAATTCGCCAGAAAGTAGTGCAGACGTTTTTGTAGGCCTAGTGGATAGATTGATCATTAGCAAAATGTAACAGGACATTTACATTTCCATCTCTGTTATACACAAATATGGGATGCACCCTCTCAGTGGATAGGCTCACGCCCATGAACATAAACAGATGATCAAGGACTGCCAGTTCGACCAGACAGTAACACTTAAGTGATTTAAATAACAAATCCTCATGTGTACTGCTAGGCTGTTATTAAGATGACAGTACATGCTAAGTAATACAGTAAGTATGTTTGTGTCACGTGCCTGACTCTGTGTAATGCTGCTAATGTACCACACAGATATAAGTATCGACAAACTACTACCTTTCACTCAAAGCAGATCACATGGGTAACAACAGTCAATGACTATCTACTGGTACTAGTCTCGGCAGATCATAAGTGCTGTCTACTGGCAATGTCGGACACTGGCTTGCAAAGATTGAGCAAGAAAATATGATAGAGCCTTGTGCTACAGACACTGGTGAACAGTTGTACACAGCTTGAAGTGGATCCGTTGTGGTACATCAAGCCAGTGAAGATGGTCACAGACCGTGATCAAACTTCAAGTTTTGCTTACAGCATTAAGTAGTCTCTGCAGCCTATCAGTTGTAGACTTGGGAGTGGCAGTCAAAACAGTGTTACAATAGTCCACCCATGCCATTACAAAGGCATGGACCAGTGTCCATGCCTGTGTCATTAATGTTTACTTCTATTAAGTATATCTATAAGCGAGTGTAATCATATGGTGAAAGCATCATGGTTGTATGTATCATATGTCAGTACTTCAACTTTATATGATTTTTTTCATCAGTTAACTCTAACTATAACTAAAATGCACAAAAACGCAAAAAAAATAATTACAAGTTAATTAGGTATAATAACTAAGTAAGACACATCGTAAGGTGCATGAAAGCAAATTAATCACACTGTACCATGATCAACTATAACGAATAACCTAAACATATGTCCTTTCACTGCAGGATTCAATATCTATGTATTTCATGTCCTGCCGCAGATGTGATGCCAAGGCATTACACACACAAAAAAGTGTTACAATAGTCCACCCATGCCATTACAAAGGCATGGACCAGTGTCCATGCCAGTGTCGTTAATGTCTACTTCTATTAACTATATATGTAAGCGAGTGTAACCAGATGGTGAAAGCATTAGATATGATGCTAAGGCATTACACACACAAAGGCCAGTAGCAGAAAAGCTTCTATCACCAAAGCTATTGTACTACTACTATTAGTAGCAGTAGTAATATTAGTAATAGTAGAAAGACATTGCAACTGTCCTACTGCAGATTATCTCTCTACTTACTGTTGTTCTGTTGTTTGCCTGTAGCAATAGTAATAGTAGTAATATACTACTCATTGTTGTAGTACTTACAGCAGCAGCAGCAGCAGCAGCAGCATTGGTAGTAATAGTTGTTGCTGTTAGCGAGAAATTGTACTAACAGTTATTGTACTCGTAGTAATAGTAGTAACAACTGCATTTGCTATAACTTGTTAAAGTGTACAATGAAACATGCTTACAATCAACTCAACAGCTGCTAGCAGCAGATGTAACACAGCAACGTCAATCAGGCACGAAGCTCTCGCTGATAACGGCAGACGACGAAACAGTCGTTGACGATATCACGCAGTGTTGTCAGACACGAAGCTGTCGCTGATAACGGCAGACGACGAAACAGTCGTTGACGATATCACGCAGTGTTGTCAGGCACGAAGCTGTCGCTGATAACGGCAGACGACGAAACAGTCGTTGACGATATCACGCAGTGTTGTCAGGCACGAAGCTGTCACTGATAACGGCAGACGACGAAACAGTCGTTGACGATATCACGCAGTGTTGTCAATCGGACACGAAGCTGTCGCTGATAACGGCAGACGACGAAACAGTCGTTGACGATATCACGCAGTGCTGTCAGACACGAAGCTGTCGCTGACACTGGCACCTGACAATACAACATGTCAAGAATGAAAGTTTTTCTTCATCCACGATAAATTGCAAGTCAATGTACAGCATTACTGAGATGTTGTACCATCTCCACAAAATGTTAATAGCTACCAAACACATGTAATAGATAATAATTTCGTCTTTCACTAAGACAGCGGACTAGCACATCTTATATGCAAACCTCTCAACTTCACCTTCCTCACCTATGATCCCAACAACTCACATGTCATTGAACCCTAATCATTATAGAATTTAGTTAGAGTCATACAATAGCAGGAGTATAAGTCACAAGTCAACAAGTTTGAAGATCTATTACATTGACTGCTTGAAACGGACAAAGCGTGTGATACAGCATTTCAACAAAATGATGCTATTTCTGAACTACCCCATTTGCTCAGGTACTGCTGAAACACTAGTTAGGTGCGGAAGAATACTATAGCATTTACTTACTCGAAAACACGTATGGCAAAGATTATGAAACTCAAACAATGCTTTCTCGAGTTATACCTAAAAATCTCCCACATGTTTTTACAAACAGTGTATATGTGGCTATTAGACATATATTAGACATATATGGTTATATATGACAAGTAGCTCAGCTATCGCAGAGAGACTCCACTGCAGAGTGCGTTAGTTATGGCTAAAAGTGGAAGACTGGAACTGGAATACAATATTTATGGACAATATAGGTCTATATTCAACGGCTGTGACATATTTGACAAGCAGACTAGCTAACTATCCCCAAGGTGACAGGTTGTACGCTTAAGCTGTATACATAAATAAAAAGCATTGTCTGTAAGTACTAGGGATGTAAAACGAAGTTCGAATTTTCTAATTTCAATTGTAAAATTGACCTGGTCTTCTTTGGCAACGTCAGCCATGTTTACATTATAGGTCTATCATCAAGCACTATGATGAACTGTCATGCAACTGATGTGACAGACAGACAGACATACACAGCAGAAAACATACACACTGACACAGGTAAACTCACACAACTGATGTGACAGACAGACAGACATACACAGCAGAAAACATACACACTGACACAGGTAAACTCACACAACTGATGTGACAGACAGACAGACTGACACAGCCCGTGTTCACGATTAACGTTTATCACACCCGTGAACACAGGTGTCTGTCCACACTACCCGCATTCACGGGCCATGTTCACAGCTCGTTTCCACGGATTTCTAAAACGTCAACCATGAACACAGGCCGTTAATACGGTCGCCTAAAAATGACACCCGTATTGACGGTCGACGTTTTTTACACATATGGCTGTCATGAAAAAGCATTGCATGACAATGCTTTTTTGGAACACGGACCATGAGCAGGGGCCATGTTCAAATGCCTCTCCACACTACCCGTATTCACAGGTTGTCTTCACGCCCGTGAACACGGTCGATTAAAAATTACATCAATCAATCACGGTTTGCAGTGCATTTAAACAAGCAACACATCAGTTGTGGAACTCTGTCAACAGTACAGCTATAATAACAACATGACCTATAAATATACTAAACTACCTCACGTGACATTTATCTCGGTATGTGACCATCCACCCAGGTCAACTCAGACTAGCCATCCCTTCATCTTTACACTCAATCAGTACCAGTCAAAGGGCGGTGATGCCTTGCGGTTAGGAAATGAATGCAGGTATCTTTCATCTATGGGTGAAACACAAAACTGTGTGATCCCTTCATTACACGTGGCCCATATCTGAGCGTGTGAGCAGTGGTGCTTCTTATAATATGGCACTATACAAATAACCAAATTAGTCATACTCGTACTCTTAACGAGAGTATGAGACAGCCTAATAATGAAATGCATACTCTAAGTCCAATGATACATTGAACTCACCTTATCCACAATGCAGCAGAAAGCAAAGAAAGAAACTGGCACGAAGTACCGAAGAAACACAACCTATACACACAACACAAAGGCTCAGACACTATAAAGTTAGTTACATGTACAAACATAGTTAACTAGTCACACCACTGCCATTAGGTCATCACCAGCGGCACACGCCGCACGTCCTCACTTCGCTCGCCCTTAGCGCCGCTAGATTCCATACATGATGAGTACTATATCACATAGCTTAGATAAAGAACATCTAAGCGTCGACTACTGCAACTCTCTGCTCTATGGCATTAAAGTGACACCCAGCTCCAGCGTCTCCGATCAGTGCAAAATACAGCAGCAAGCCTAGTAACTACCACACCACGCAGCGAGCACATCATGCCGATGTTGAGGTCACTCCACCGGTTGCCAGTACACCAGCATATCACGTTCAAAGTCACCACCATTGTTCACAAATGTCTAAACAGCTATGCCCCAGTATACCTGTCCAATGAAATACAGTATGCTGGTCAGCACCGGACTGGCATGCACTCTGCCTGTGCGGCCCCAGTGGAAGTTCCAACGTCGCAAACTGAATCGGTGACCGGTCATTCAGCATCGCTAGACCATGAGTCTGGAACACTCTGCCTATTTCTCTTCAAGACATAAACTCGTCCTGGCGCTTCAGGAAAACTCCTGAAATCATTTCTCTTTGCCTGACGGCCACAGCACCGTTGGCGTTGAACTGATATACAGAGTCACAGAATATACAGCAATCGACAGACAGAGAGAGAAAAACTGAGAGAGGCACAGACAGAGAGACACACTGACAAACACACTGATAAACAGACAGGCGAACAGACAGATGGGCGGATACTATTAACTCAGCCAGATGACTCTTAGCCTCTTGACGTAAACGAAAGCACAATATCTAGCTACACAAATGCAGACAAACAAACAGACAGACACACTGACACTTTTGCGAAGTTATACAATTAGCATCTCTATATCTGTTTAACAGCAAACACCAAAAGGTCGGTCGCCAATCTTCCACTTGCTTAACTTGCTTTGTTGTCCCACAAACGAACCACAATGTTGGAGACCGAGCATTTACTGTTGCCATACCACATGCCTGGAACCAGCTGCCAACAGACTTGAAACTCCAGCAGTCAACAACAGCTTTTTGCAACATTTGAAAACCTCTTTGTTTAACCATGCGTTTTGCTCTGATGACCATGTTTTACCATGCAATGCACTCTCAGTCTATATAATAGGGAGCGCATTATAATTAACTACTGTTACTATAAGTGTTACTGTTACATCACCAGGGACATCTATCAAAACTTTGATGACTCCCGTAATGCTAGAACAATGCTATTCCGTACAAACATCACCACTGACCCTTGAACTTGCATTTCTGTATTAGACCGGGAATCATATAACTAACTCTCTACAGAATTCCAGCAACAGCAAACAATCTGCTACAAAGATATTCAGGATTTATCACACCTCCGCTATCAATTCTAACAGCTGCAATATCATGTAGACTATGCAAGGATGGAACCACACATACAAAAAGACAGCTTATAATCAGTTGCATTATTAGCTCACCACGGCCAGTCCTACCTCAAGTACACTGGGCTCAATCCCCTGGGATGAGAACTGAAATAAAATTAATCTACATCCACACCCCACCCTGGGATGTAGACTAATTTCATTCCCAGCCCTTTACCGGCAAAAAAAACAAACTGGCAACTTTCTCAGCAATTGTACCCCATTAACTAGATAATTATCTACAAAATACATTACTGTATAAATATCGTACTTACACAAAAGTGCACCACAATGCAAATCGCGCACAGACGAAGCAAAGTATCCTATACAAAACAAAGATTAAACAGTCTCAACAACCACTGTGAAATTTCAATTACACTGAATACACTATGATACTACTACTATCACACTTGCAGCAATACTTGAAAATAATGATGCCTCCACTGCTTACCCGACCCCTTTCACCTAATTTTTCATTGTAATCATTAGTGTCCCCAGTGATCAATCTGCATGCCAAATTTGAAGTTTCTGCCTCAAACCGTTCCCGAGATATGGAGGGGTCACAAAATTTGAAAAGTAGATCACGTGACCCCTTCCCGACCCCTTTAACCTAATTTTTCATTTTTATCGTTAGTGCCGCCGATGATCAATCCGCATGCCAAATTTGAAGTTTCTAACTCGAACCGTTCCCAAGATAAGGAAAGGGTCGGTCACATGACCCCTTCACAATCTGTCAGCAGGGGGTCGGCGGTGACCCCATATTTGGAATCCTCCACCCGATATGCCTAATCACTATACAACTTTTATGGGGCTATGGTGACAATTAAGGGTAGTTTACAGCACAACTCTAATCAGGAATGTTGTCACAAACATGTCACGCTAAATGCCGTCGGCGACATTAACAAATGGAGTCTCGCGGACCGTGACGAGAGGGAGAGCAATTAGCGCAACGTTCAACACAACCGCCGGCAGTAATTGCCCGGCATATCAGGTGGCGGTGGTTGCGTAATAGAGCGTCGTTGTTGGGAAGAGTGCCGGCAAGCAGTGGTAGCCGGTGGGCAGCTGGCGGCGTGATGCACGTTGCGTAATAAGCTCAATATACGCTAAAGCCCGGTTTCCAGCCTTAAGCAAGTTAAGCACCGGGCGCCATACCTTGACGTAAGGCGGCGTTGTAATCGACTACGCGCCCTGATTCTTTTAAAACTTCGACGCTATATAAATCATATACTTACTTACTTACTTACTTACGTTCACACACACAGCATCGTCGTACGTCGATGGATGCAACATGCCAAACAACAGCTCGATTTGTACGGCATGTTGCAATAAATTACGGTAACATATAATTTTAGCATCTGCAGTATCCTGCGTCGACGTACGGCGACTTACGGTGCCGTACATTGCCGCACGTGGCCATACGGCGACGTGCATGCGTGCAGAATGCGTCGTCGTACGCAGCATGAACGGGCTTTACAGCACTGTACATCGCCGTACAGACGTACGTGAACTGTACATCCACGTGCGGACTGCATCGACGTACGCCGCCGTATGCAAGGCTGACGCAAGCAACGCAAGGTCCAAAACACGCCTCTAATTTGACGCATGTCATATCACACGACAAATTCCATCCATGTCATTGACCACTCCTCGAGAACGCTGCATTCCTTGCGTTACATGCGTTGCATTGCATGCTGCTGGAAATCGCGCTTAACGCCGGCAGTGCATGTGCTGGAAGGCGCAGGCCCGCTCCATCACACGCACTGCCAGCGTATTTGTTACTGAGCAGCCGTAAGAATCATAAGTAGCTTACGGTACATCAAAATGTCTACGTATCATTTTCAGAAAATATAAAAGTGTCTTACGTTTAGTGTTGTTACGGTTCTCAAAATCTGGTAAGCGGACGGTTTCGGACGGATTCGTGATAAAATCCGCGGACTCGGACTCGGTTTCGGATTCCCGACGAAGGCATTATTAACTTATATACACCGGCCATCAAACACAGCGCTTGTCCACTGGTGGGCATCAAACGCGGCGACGAACGCACGTCGTGCCTGGGCAGGTGTGAGCGGATGAGTGAGCGGGGAGAGAGGCAGTCAGACGGTCGGCGACGGCGCTCAGGCCGGTTTGTTTGAATCTCTCACAGGGTCATTATACTCATTACTGGCGGACACACACAGCGTTGTACCGACACCTATTGTAAGTTGTAGGCCTAACTATTTA
>Ga0209562_1000270_pt1 | contig 20015 bp, 17 predicted proteins | sample WorMetvacBELIZE2_FD_187399 | JGI IMG/M metagenome (GOLD analysis project Ga0209562, IMG submission 187399) | Marine gutless worms symbiont microbial communities from Max Planck institute for Marine Microbiology, Germany - Olavius vacuus BELIZE.2... | ecosystem: Host-associated > Annelida >... | reverse complement strand
ACTCCAGCCAGGCCACTGGAACCATGAGCGTGGCAAATGGCGCAAGCGAGAGCGTCGGCTGCATCGACACCCGGCTCGGCTGAGAGCTGCAAGAGTCGTTGCACCATTCGCTGTACCTGTTGCTTGGCAGCCTTGCCCTGCCCCACCACGGCTTGCTTGACCTGTAAGGCCGTATATTCAGTAATTGGTATGCCGGCCTCAGCCAGCGAACATATAATCGTACCCCGCGCCTGTCCGAGCGATAAAGTCGATTGCGGGTTATTGTTAAGAAAGACCATCTCGACTGCGGCCAGTTGAGGCTGGTACTTGGCAGCTACCTCCTGCAAGCCACGAAACAGACCTTGCAAGCGCAACGGCATTTCTTCGTTGGCGTTGGAACGAATGACACCACTGGCGATATAATTCAGCCTGACCCCGCTCTGCTCAATAACTCCGAAGCCGGTACAGCGTAAGCCAGGGTCTACGCCAAGTATACGCAACTTGTTCCCCTGACCAACCCTCGTGCCTGGCTCGCTATTCATCTTTGGCAAATTGCTTGGACAGCTTCAGTTGTTGTCGGCAATAATTAGAATTCCCACCGCTACCATAGAGCTGGTCTGGTACTTCGCTCATTCGTTCGTAACCCAACCACCCGGCCGTTTGTCCGTGCTCTAGCAAAAAAGGCACCTCGTGTGAGCGCACCTCTAACACGCCACGGCTGCCATCGGCGCATCCCCCGGTTGCATCCCAACCAAAGCCGGGATCAAAAAAACCGGCGTAATGCACGCGAAACTCTCCAGCACGGGTATCATAGGGCGTCATTTCAGCGGCAAAGGCAGGCGGTACCGCTACCATTTCCCGCGTCATTAAAATGTAGAACTCATCGGGATCGAGCGTCAGGGCGCGTTGCTGGTTGACATATAGTGGCTCCCAATAGTCGCCAGGTCGGTAGTCTCGGCGAGCCAGGTCAATGCGATTACTGTGTTTGCGTGCTCGCCAACCAACTATCTCGCCAGAGACACCACTGCCTTGCAAATCAACGCTAAAACGCAAACGCCCGGGCTCTTCGGCAGGTAAATTATGCCCGTTGGCGTCCAGACCAACAGCCCCGTCGGCCAGCAGGGCAGCCCACTCCCCGGCGCTAATCGAGGCTGTAGTTGACCCATCACGTCGAAAGCGCAGCTGATTTAGACGTTCGCCACTACGCACGACGATGCTGAAGCTCTTGGGAGCAACCTCAGCAAACAGCGCGCCGCTATAGCCTTGTTCCACCTGGTCAAAAACGGTGCCGCCGTCAGCTATCAAGCGAGTGAGAATATCGAGCCGACCGGTTGAGCTTTTAGGGTTGGCAAAGGCGGCTACTGAGGCTGGCAGGTTAATTGTCTCTTGCAACTGGATAACGTACAAACGACCTTTTTCCAGCGCCGCGCCATCACGCAGGTTAATTTTGAAGCGTTCGAATTCCGGGTCCAATATTCGCATCTTGTCAATCACGCTCACCCCCGCCCCCGGCAAAAAACTGGTATCCATAGGATAAGCATAGTCACCCAAGCGCAAATCGAGGCTTGCCGGCTGTAGCTGATCTGGCTCTATACCCTTGTATCCCGGCGCAGAACGTAGCTCACCGCGCGATTGCATGGTGCAAATAGTCTGCCGGGGTAGAATGCCAGGGTTGGCTGCCTTTTGCATGTCAAGCTCCAAGGTGAATGCAGCGCATTCTAGCGGCTTTATTGGCCCAGCACTAGTTCTTGCGCTATTTGCTCAAAGGTGTGTCCATCCTTGCTGGTGAAACGAACCTTGACCGGCAGCATTAGTTTGTCGATGGCTAGCCATATTTCGGTGACAGAATCGCCCGGCACCTTAAGGTGCAAGGCGCGCACCTCGCCAATCGGCAACGAGAGTGTTTCCTCGCCCTGCATTTGAATACTGTAGGCTTCGTACTTTTTGCCGGTAGCTACGTGCAATGTAAATCCACGCCGCAGTTTTTCCAGCGGATAATAGCCCAGCTGGTAGGTAACGGTGGTCAAATCCTGCGTGCCTGGCTGTAGACGATGTTTCTGGCCACCGTCGTGACCCATATGCAATGTATTGCTATGCCAGTCGAATTCTGCGCTCTCGTTGGTCGGCTTTCCATTACGGATGGTGTGCAGCTGTTCGGGAATCATGCCGTTGGGACCAAGTCGCCCTTCACTTTCCTGCTCGACGCTTCCGCCATAAAAAACTGCCGCTAAACCACGCGATTCGGTTTTGTTATGCAGATAGTAGCGGCCGTTGCCCATTTCCCACTGGTGCACCGCACGCCCGACCATGAAGTTGCGCGTCCCCAGATTAACCGCATACACAATACGTCCCTTCAGTGGTAAGCGTGACGAAGGCACAGCGCTGCCTGAATCAGGCTCGATCTCAACAGGAACCAGCGCCTCAAACGCCTCAGGTGCTGACAGCAAGCTGGCGGCTTCGGCGATGGCGAGGCGATCATCCGCCGCCTGGAGAGCTATTGGCGTCTTGCGCTTGGCGGGTGCCGCTTTGGGTTTTCGGCTGACTGGCTTTGGAATCGATTGCTTTGGCGCGGGCTTTGCTTTGGATTCAACCTCTGTCCTGGCAATGGCACCTTCACTCACTGCTTCGCGCGGGCGTTCTTTTGGCGGTATTAGTTCTGCCTTGATAATTACTTTTTGTTCCTGCCACGTCGGCGCCAGGTCAACCTCTGGCACCACCAATAAAGACGCATGTCCGAGCAGCGAGATAACAAAGGCGACAAACAGTGGCACCGGTATCTCGATCAGTAAGCCGAGGGTGTAACCAACCTTATTTCTTCAGCCCCATCATCATCTACTGGTTGCTTACTGATGCTACCGGAACAGGCCAGGTGTACTTTCCCGGCGGATGAGATCGACAAGCTGCCCTCGGCGAACCAGCGTACTGCCCGTGGGTAGATGATATGCTCGGCGCTCAATACACGCGCTGCCAACTGTTCAACATCATCGTCGGGCAATACTGGCACCGCCGCCTGGATAACGATTGGCCCGTGATCGAGCTCCGGCGTTACAAAATGTACGCTGCAACCATGGATGCGCACCCCGGCTGCCAGAGCTCGCGCATGGGTGTTAAGGCCGGTGAAGGCTGGTAACAAGGATGGGTGAATATTGAGTAACCGCCCCGCGTAGTGAAGTGTGAAGTCAGCGCTCAATATGTGCATAAAGCCAGCCAGGGCGATCAGATCGGCATTGTATTCGTCTACTGCAGCGCGCAAGGCGGTGTCAAAATCACGCCTCCCGGCATCATCAGTATTGGCGAAGTCGCTTCTCTCAACAACAGCTGTGGGAATGCCTGCCTCTGCCGCCACGCGCAAACCGTAAGCCTGTGACCGGTTACTGATGACAGCGACTATTTCTACTGGCAACGTGCCTGCCTGACACGCTTTTATCAGCGCTGCCATGTTGCTACCACGTCCGGAAATTAGTATCACCAGCCGACAAGCTGCGGATTTGGCCTGAGCAGGTGAAAAGGTGCGCGTCATGTTATCTTCATACTCGAAGACGGCGTTGCCAGTGTGCGGTCAAGATAAATCTTCCATGCGCAGGCGAACCACCTTACCCCTGACGCTTTGCAGTTGCCCAATTTCGGCGATAGCACTATCCACGCTGGCCTCCTTGCAGGTGTGAGTCAGGAGTACAAGATCAGTCTCGTTCTCGCCGCTGTGCGGTTCACGTTGCAAGACAGCGCCAATGGATATGTATTGCGCGGCAAATATCTGTGCGATGCTGGCCAACACTCCGGGTTGGTCAGCCACGCATAGCCGCAGATAATAAGCGCTTTCACATTCGCCTATAGGCAGTATAGGTAGTTCGTGCAACTGGTCAGGCTGGAAGGCCAGGTGCGGCACGCGGTTTTCCGGGTCGGCCGTAGCCATGCGGGTTACATCAACCATATCTGCAATGACCGCTGAAGCAGTCGGTTCGGAACCAGCACCCATGCCGTAATACAGGGTAGGGCCAACGGCGTCGGCCTTGACCAGCACCGCGTTCATCGCGCCTTCAACATTGGCCAGCAAACGCTTTTCGGGGATCAGGGTTGGATGTACACGCAGCTCAACGCCGTTTTTCTTCTTGCGCGCGATACCCAACAGTTTGATACGGTAGCCAAGCTGTTCTGCGTAGTTAATGTCTATGGCATCCAGGCTACTTATACCCTCGACGTAGGCTGCAGCAAAATTTATCGGAATACCAAAGGCAATTGAGGCAATCAGGGTAGCCTTGTGGGCGGCGTCTACCCCTTCTACATCAAAGGTAGGGTCTGTCTCGGCGTAACCCAGGCGCTGCGCTTCCTTGAGCACCTCGGCAAATGGCAACCCCTTGTCGCGCATCTTCGACAAGATGAAGTTGGTCGTACCGTTGATAATCCCCGCCACCCACTCTATATGGTTGGCAGAAAGGCCCTCGCGTAAGGCCTTGATGATCGGAATACCGCCGGCAACAGCAGCTTCAAAGCCGACCATCACTCCCTGGCTCTGTGCAGCACGAAAAATCTCGTCACCGTAGATAGCGAGCATCGCCTTGTTAGCTGTTACAAGATGCTTGCCGTTGTTGATAGCCTCAAGCGCCAGTTGGTAGGCCTGCTCATGACCACCAATTAACTCTATGACGATTTCCACCTCAGGGTGACGCACGACTTCAAAAGCATCGTCAGTAATGTGGCAGGTGGTGCCTATTTGCCGGTGCGCTACGTCAACCCGGCGAACGGCGACAATGCTGATCTCGATTGGCCGCCCGGCGCGGCGTGATATTTCTTCCAGATTGCGTCGTAAAACCCGGAACACTCCACTGCCAACCGTGCCGAATCCTATTAAACCCGCCTTTATTGCCTGCATGCAATCACCTGATCGTCTTATACTGCTGGTGGAATATTGGGGCTGGATAGCCCGGTTTTATCGGGCAAGAACTATACTATCAACTGACGAGCTAGTCTAATCGGTGTTTGGCACAAACTATTCAGGCTTTGGAAACCTGTCATGCGACAACTTCATATATTGCATAGCTCCAGACAAGTGCAGATATAACAAATGCCAGCAGCACTGCCGCGCTTGCCATATCCTTGGATTGCTTTGCCAGGGCGTTATAGTCAGGCGAAGCCATGTCCACAATGGCCTCTATAGCTGAATTTAACAACTCCACTACCAGTATGAAAAGGTGCGAAACGGCGATGGCCACTTTCAGCGCGAAAGAAAATGGACAAACTGCGGCCACGAGTGTCATTACGGCCAAAATTATGAGTTCTTGCTGAAAGGCAGGCTCACTTGCGGTAGCGTGCTTTAACCCCTCAAGCGAATAGCCCATAGCCATATAAACACGTTTTAAGCCAGGCGGCTTTCTGGCTTGTGGAGCTCGCTTTGCACTCATACGTCTGGTTACGATATATTGTTTGCTACGCGCCTGGACTCTGGAATAAACTCAACAGACTTTCAGGAGCTTCTGGAATTGTCCACTTTTGTGCAATATCGGGGAAGCATAATTTCCCCGATATTAGCCTGGCTGCCAAATTGAGTGTGGTCATTGCTCTGACTGAGAGCCTTTTCCTGCAACCTCATGACCGCCCAATCAACGTGTTCGCGTAGCAGTTGAGAGGCATCATTCTGCCGGCTGGCAAGCGCACCCATAGCTTCTGCGCTGGCAGGTCCATTGCCAAGCGCCACCGCTATATTACGCAGCCAACGCAGGTACCCAATACGTCGAATCGGGTTGCCCAGGAGCCGTTCATTAAAGTCTTTCTCGCTCCAGCTAAACAGTGCTGTCAATGCCGGTGCTTGCAGATCACGGCGCGGAGCAAAACCGGGATCGCCAAGACGCGAGAAACGATTCCATGGGCAGACCAACTGGCAGTCGTCACAACCATAAATCCGGTTACCGATCAAAGGGCGTAATTCGATCGGAATAGTGCCAGTCAACTCGATTGTTAAATAAGAAATACACAAGCGAGCGTCGAGTTGATACGGCGCCACTATGGCGCCAGTCGGGCAGGCATCGAGACAGGCACGACAGGAACCACAATGTTGGCCATCCTCGGTCTGGCCTGTTTGCGAAACTTCACCTTCAATATCTGCGTACGGCAAATCACAATAAATCTCGCCCAAAAAACGATAAGAGCCTTGCCGCGTTAACAGCAAAGTATGCTTGCCGCGCCAACCAAGACCGGAGCGGCAAGCTAATTCCACCTCCATGACTGGAGCAGAATCACAAAATACGCGATAGCCCAGTGGTTTAATAGAATTCGCTATGCGTGTGGCCAATTTTTGCAGCCGTTTGCGCATTATTCTGTGGTAATCGCGCCCCAGTGCATATCGCGATACATAAGCCAACTCCTGGTTTTGCAACACAGAGTGGGCTTTGGAGTCGAGTCGGTAGTCAAGAGCGGCGCAGATAACTGTGCTGGTGCCTGGATGCAGTTTTGCCGGAGAAGCGCGCAATTCAGCGTGGCGTTGCATATAATGCATTTTGCCGTGCTTACCCTCTGATAACCAGGAGTACAATCTCTCTGCTGCGCCATCTAAGCTGGTGTTGGAAACACCAACGGCAGAGAGGCCCAGCTCTTTTGCCCAGCCTTGCAAGCTATGCACAAAATCATCCGGCAGACTACCAGCTTTTTCCACGCTTGCTGTTGGTTGCCCTGCCGGCTGGCCGCTTTTGCTGTATTTTTTCCGTTCTGTTTTAACCATTTGCCTATCTAATGCCCGCCTCTGCCCAAGTCGCAAGTAGTGCTGTTAATCTACCCGACGAAGAAGTCACCGTACGCCTTGGGAGACTGCTGGCGCCACTCGCTTCTAGTCTGGCACAACAAGTCGGTATTTGCCAGATCTGGCTACAGGGGGAATTGGGCGCTGGCAAGACGACGCTGGCACGAGCCATGTTGCGCGAATTGGGGGTAAACGGCCCTGTCAAAAGCCCTACTTATAGCCTGCTTGAATCTTATGTAATTTCTGGATTATACTTATATCACTTTGATTTTTATCGAACAGGAGCGCCTGGTGAGTTTCTTGAATCAGGTTTTGAAGAGTATTTTCAAGCGCCCGATTTGTCGCATAAAGAATTACCATCCTTGCTGCTGGTGGAATGGCCAGAGCGCGCCATGCCTTACCTTCCACCTCCCGAATTCAAACTATGTCTCGAATATAAAAGCACAGGGCGGCTTGCCAGAATGCACGCGACCAGTAAGAGGGGGGTGCAGTGTCTGACAAACGTGCTCGACGACCTGCAATCGCAACCCTGAGCGCCAACCGTCGTCAGTTGATGCGCCCAAAAAAGGATAGCCTGGCTACGAATATCGAGCCAGGCTCATTCGACATGCGGCGAAGTGTGTTAAGGCATACGGGCGCCGCCATGCTGTTTTCCATATTTCCGGCTGTGCCGCATGCCGCCACCTCAAAGGCTCTGGCCTTGCGTATCTGGTCTGCCGACGAGTACACGCGCTTAACGCTGGAGCTTAGCAAGCCCACGGAGTATAAACATTTCAAGCTGTCCAACCCTGACAGGCTGGTTATTGATCTGTTGAATACCAGGTTAAATCAGGTGATGAAAGGTGCAGCCGACAAGGTGCAGGCGAGCGACCCGTTTATTAAGAAGCTTCGCTTCGGCCAATTCAAGCCGGATGACGTGCGCCTGGTGCTGGAAACCAAACGTCAGGTCGATGTAGATGTTTTTACCCTGCGCCCTAAGAGCAAACAGGCGCACCGTCTGGTGATTGATCTCTACCCGGAAGGTGCGGTTTTACAAGCAGCGGCACCAGTGGTGGACCGATCTGCAACGGTAAAAACTGCCGCCGATAGCTCCAAAAAACCCAATCGCCAGGAAGTGAAGCGCCATGAGGAGAGGAAGAGAAAAACAACCAAAACAACTGCAAGCGCAGCTCGCGACAATACCCCCTTGATTGTGGCGATTGATGCCGGGCATGGTGGTGCCGACCCTGGTGCGGTCGGGCGGGGTGGTACGCGCGAGAAGATCATAACCATTTCGGTAGCGCGGCAGCTAAGCAAGATTCTCGAATCGCGTGGTCATAAGGTGTTCATGACCAGGCGCGGCGACTACTTTGTGCCGTTGGCGCGGCGCGTCAAAAAAGCCCGTCAGGCGCGGGCCGATCTCTTTGTTTCTATTCATGCAGACGCCTGGATATCTCCACGCGCAAAAGGAGCCTCGGTTTTTGTGCTCTCGGAAAGAGGGGCTAGCAGTACTGCCGCTCGCTGGCTAGCCAAGCGTGAAAATGATGCCGATTTGATTGGTGGCATTAACGTCAAGGCGCGCGACAAAACGCTGGCCAAAACCCTGCTCGACCTGTCGCAAACAGCGACCAAGACAGACAGCCTGAAGCTGGCGCATAGCGTACTTGATAACCTGAAGAATATTGGTCACCTGCATTCAAAGCGGGTTGAACAAGCCGGGTTTGCTGTGCTTAAGTCCCCTGATACCCCTTCTGTCTTGGTCGAGACTGCATTTATCTCAAACCCCAGGGAAGAGGCACTGCTACGTAGCGCCCGCTACCAGCAAAAAATTGCCCGCGCTATCGGTCAAGGCATTTCCAGCTACTGGGCAAAAAATGGTATCGCTCATAAGCGCGCATCTTGAACAAGCCTGAGTACGCTAAATGCCATTTAACAAGGTCGTCTGCCCGGTCCTGGAGCATGAATGGTCAGCTTTCATAGCCCGGGCAAGTGGGCGAGCAGGCCGTCGCCGAAAAATAGCATCATCGTTCCGGCGGCAGCGAGATAAGGGCCAAAGGGTAGCTGCGTTTGGCGGCTGGCGCGCTTCCTGATCATCATATACAGCCCAACCAGCAAGCCGGTCAGCGAGGAGAATAACAATATACCTGGCAGCATGCTCCAGCCAAACCATGCGCCAAGAGCCGCCAATAATTTAAAGTCGCCATAGCCCATGCCTTCCTTGCCAGTCGCAAACTTGAACAGCCAATAAATGCACCATAGCAACGTGTAACCCGCTATGGCACCAATTACGGCCGCCTCAAGCGACGAAAACAGGCCTTGCAGATTGAACAACAGTCCCAACCAGAGCAAGGGCAAGGTTATGTTGTCGGGTAATAATTGTGTGTCGGCGTCGATAAAAGCGAGGGCTATCATTGACCAGATAAGCAAGCAACCCCCCAGCGTTTGCAAGCTGATACCAAAGCGCCAGACGACCAGGCACGTCAGTATGCCGGTCAGTAGTTCAACCGCAGGGTAGCGCCAGGAAATCGGCTTTTCGCAACCCTTGCAGCGGCCACGCAAGATGATGAAGCTCAAAAGGGGAATGTTTTCCAGCGCACCGATTGGGCGTTGGCAATGCGGACAATGCGAAAGCGGCTTAACCAGGTTGTAGGTTTCTTCTTCTTTGCCTGATGATACTTGCTCACCATTTTGCTCGGCCAGGTAGTCACTACATTGTTGTCGCCAACCGCGCATCATCATTTGCGGCAAGCGACAGATGACAACATTCAAAAAGCTGCCAACGAGCAGCCCCAACACTGCGCCCAAAGCAAGCAACGTGGCATGGGAATCCAATGATAAGGCAGAAGCGGGCATTGTTGCCTGTGCAGAAGAAGCTAGACAGCTGCGCCGATCTTGAATATTGGCAAGTACATTGCTATGACGATGCCACCAATAAGGACGCCGAGTACGACCATAATCAGCGGTTCCATAAGACTGGAAAGTGCGTCAACCGAGTCGTCTACCTCGCGCTCGAAAAAATCGGCTATCTTGCCCAACATGCTGTCAAGAGCGCCCGATTCTTCACCGATGGTTATCATTTGCACCACCATGTTAGGAAAAACCTGGCTGTGTTGCACCGACTGAGCCAGGCTTGTGCCTCCGCTGACACTTTGCTGGATTTCTTCGGTTGCCAAGCGAAATACATGGTTGCCGGCAGCTCCACCGACAGATGTTAGCGACTCAACCAAAGGCACGCCAGCGGCAAACATGGTAGCCAAAGTTCGGCACCAACGCGCAATGGCAGCCTTATTAAAAATTGGCCCAAAGATAGGCAATTTTAACATCAAGCGGTCTACACCTATTTGAAACTGGAGAGATTTTTCGTTCAGCTTGATCAGCAAAAAAACAGCCAGCCCCAGGATGCCAAACATTACCCACCAATACTCAACAAAAAAATCAGACATTTCGATCACATACAGGGTAATGGCAGGCAAATCGGCGCCAAAGCTTTTGAATATATCCTTGAAAGCTGGTATTACATAGAGCATTATTACCGTTGTGATAACAATTGACACGACTATAACAGCGGTTGGATAAAACATCGCTGACTTGATTCGCCCCTTGATAGCGAGGATCTTTTCCTTGTAGGTCGCCAAACGATCAAGTAGCGTATCAAGAATTCCGCCTTTTTCGCCTGCTCCAACCAGGTTGACGAACAAAGGGTCAAAGTGCTTGGGAAATTTGGCAAAAGCCTGAGACAAAGGCAAGCCAGTTTCGACATCGGCTTTCAGTGACATGATCAGGTTGCCAACAGCCGGGTTGGCGTGCCCGCGACCGGTAATCTCAAATGCCTGCAACATCGGAACACCAGATTTCATCATCGTCGCCAATTGGCGGGTAAAGACTACTATATCTTTTTCTGTCACCTTGCCACGACGCGAAAACTTGACCTTTTTCGTCTTTCTGACAAGTATGCCCTGGCGGCGTAGATTGGTACGAACAACCGCGTCACTGGTGGCGCGCATTTCGCCTTTTACAATACGACCTTCAGAATTCTTACCTTCCCAGGCGAAGACATCGTTTTTTGATATTACTATAGCCATAACTTACCGGTTTTATTCGTTAGTGCAAGCCAGCACTTCGTCGAGTGAAGTCAAGCCGGCCAGTGCTTTGTTCAGTCCAGAGCGTCGTAGATCATTGACCCCTTCCTTTGCGGCTTGCCTTTGCAGATCAATCGAGGAACCTTGCGCGAGTATTATTTCGCGCATTGGCTCACTAATTGGCATTACCTGATAAATGCCGACACGCCCTTTATAGCCGCTGGCTCGACAACGCTCGCAGGAACCAGGGCCATATAGTGTTACTCCGTTGGCGGCCTCTTCCTTGTTGAAACCAGATTGCAGGAGTGCCTTTTCCGGTATCGGATCAAGCTGTATCTTGCAGTCGCACAAGCGCCTCGCCAGACGTTGAGCGGTAATCAGGTTAACACTGGATGCAACGTTAAACGCCGGCACTCCCATATTCAGCAGTCTTGTTAAAGTTTGTGGTGCATCGTTGGTATGCAGGGTCGACAAAACCATGTGGCCCGTTTGCGCCGCCTTGATGGAAATCTCGGCTGTTTCAAGGTCGCGTATTTCTCCAACCATGATGATATCCGGATCCTGGCGCAGAAATGATCTCAGGGCGGATGCAAAGGTCAGCCCGGCCTTATCGTCGACGTTGACCTGGTTAATGCCTGCCAGATTGATTTCTGCCGGATCCTCCGCCGTGGCAATGTTGACGCCTGGCTTATTGAGAATATTCAGGCAAGTATAAAGAGATACCGTTTTGCCGGATCCGGTGGGGCCGGTTACCAGCACCATTCCATAGGGGCGCATAACTGCATCTAGCAGCAACTTTTTTTGATCTGGCTCGTATCCAAGTGCATCAATACCTACCTTGGCCGCTGCGGCATCAAGTATTCGCATGACGATCTTTTCGCCGTGCAAGGTGGGCAAGGTGCTCACCCGGAAGTCAATGGCCTTGTTAGCAGAGAGGAGAATCTTTGTCCGCCCGTCCTGTGGTACCCGTTTTTCGGCGATATTCAAGCGCGACATTACCTTAATGCGCGAGGAAATTTTATCCTTGACTACCCGTGGCGGCTGCATAACTTCGCGCAGCTCGCCGTCAACACGGAAGCGAACACGATAAAATTTTTCGTATGGCTCAAAATGAATATCAGAAGCCCCTTCTTTTATTGCATCTAGCAGCACCTTACGAATGAGACGCACAATCGGTGAGTCGCCAATGCTCTCATCATGTGCCTTTTCCTCTTCCTGTACAGCCAGTTCCTTGTCGTCGGTTTCACTCAGCAAGTCATCAAGATCTAAGGTTTCGCTTACGATGTTGACATCATCACCGCCAGATATAAGCTCATCCAGTAAGGAGTGCAGCTTGTCCACTTCAACCACGACCAAATTCATCTTCAAGTTGGTTTTAAAGCGCAGGCTTTCGAGGACTGCGGGAGTATCACTGGGGTCGGCAATTGCTACCCACATTTGACCACCGCGCTTATATACCGGCAGTATCTTGTTATCGTTCAGCGTTTCTATATCCATACCCTCTATTAAGCTCTTGAGGATAGGCTTTTCATAGCTGTCCAGGTCAAGGAAGGGCGTGCAGAAAGTATTCGCAGCAAAACCGGCTAATTGACTGGCAGTAATATTGCCAGCTGCCACCACCTGCTCAAGAAAAGTGGTGCGCATGTTAGTGGCTCGTTTTTCCAGCTCAGTAACTTCTGATTCAGCAATTTTGCCGGCACGTACCAGAGCCCGTATCAACCCGCTAACCTCATCGAGCGAAGACATCGTGCCGGGCATTCCAAGGGAGGTGCCGGTAAAGCCCAAATTGGTGGCGGCGGAAATGTCAGACATGGCGTGTGGTTAGGTGTCGTTCGCTTTCATTACCTGCTATAGCAATGCCTTTGCTAGGGAGGTGCTTATTTATTATTGGTATTGACCAGCAGGCTGCTTGCCAAGCCTGGTACTTTCCCCCGATGTTCTGTCTGCGTAGCATGCAGCAATAATGCACAGTGGCGTTTTATTTGTAAAGGGAAAAATCACCTCGTGTAGCGACAAGATTGAATTCTCCCCTCTACATGCACAAAGGTTGCTAACAATGAACAATAAAGAGCTGTATCGGCTGGAGCTAATGGATGGCGTGTATCAAAATGATCAACGTACGCCGCCAACTCCGTTATTCCGACGTCAATAATTGCCCCATTCTTTCGGTAGCCATTGCAGATCGTCAACTTCGTCAATATCTTGCAACGCCTCCATCTTTTTTACCGAACAGCCTATTTGTTGCAAGCGCACCAGGGTTTGCCGCGCAACCATGCTGGTGCTCCAGCTAATATTCTCAAACATGGTGGGATAAAAGCGTCGTAGTCCGAGCAATACGTAACCACCGTCTGTAGCCGGAATAATGCTGGCATCATGGCCTGACAAAGACCTGGCAGCCTGCTGCAGGTGATATGCATCAAGCTGAGGACAGTCGGTACCGATTAACAATACAGCTGACTCGCTCTTTAGACAACGCCTGGCGGCGCGTGCCAGCCGTTCGCCAAGCTCGCCTGGTCCCTGCGATGACCAGAGTACTTCGGCTGGAATACCGTCAATCCCTTGCCAGGCTGCGTGATCGGCAGCGTGGGTTACACATAATTCAACCGGCCCTATGTTGGCCTCCAGCGCCTGATGCAGTGTATGCCTTAACATTTGTTTTGCCAGCGTGGCCGCCCCTTGAGGGCCAAGGAGGGGTATAAGTCGGGTTTTGGCATAACCAGCCCGCGGCAGCTTGGCAAAAACGATGGTGCGTACAGCACTCACTGTGAGCGATAGGCGTTAGCCAGTTCCTCGGCCGGCACACCCCGCCAATAGGCCCAGCGTAAGCGCCACATAAGGAATATCGTGCGCCAGACGCCATTGCTTTCCCAGCGCCTGCCGGAAGTAATTACACGTTGCCGGATGCGTACCGGGCGTGATATTCGTAGCAAGGATTGCGATAATGCTACATCTTCCATGAGCGGTTGTTCTGGGAAACCTCTCACCGAATCAAAGGCTTTACGTGTAACGAATATTGCCATGTCGCCAGTGGCTATGCCACTCAGGAGCGAGCGCCAGTTCATCAAACAGGAGACGATACGCAGCATTGGGCTTTGACCGCTAATTGTCACATCAAAACGTCCCCAGGCGTGCTTTTCGCGCTCAAGAGCTTGCATAACCAGTTGTATAGCGTTGTCCGGCAGTCGGGTATCGGCGTGCAAAAATAGCAGCGCCTCGCCTGTAGCCGACCTGGCGCCAGTATTCATCTGTCTTGCACGCCCACGACTGCTCGAGTACAAGTGGAAACCGGCCGCGGCAATCAGTGACGCTGATTCGTCCTCACTGCCGCCATCGACCAGAATAATTTCATGCGCAAATTGTGACAGCTCCCGCAAATGTAACAGTAGCGATGGCAAGGCGGCAGCTTCATTGAGTAGCGGAACAATGATGGAAGGTTTCACGCCGCATTCGGGTAGTGGATGATGGATGTAGAGAAACTGTTATTTTGAGTTAAGGCGCCAGTCGTATGCCAAATAATCGATATCAATTTCACCTGCCAACAAGCGGCGCGTGCTGTCCTCGTCCAGTTGCAAGGCTTCTTTGTAGAGCGCCAGAAAACCCGCAACCGACTTGCTGCTGTCACGCCACCCTTGCTTAAAGTCCGAACGGTACCATTTGAACAGTTTTGATACCTTGAGCGCATTGCCCTCGAGACGGTTGCGTGTTCTATCGCTTAAAAAAACTTTAGTGGCTGATTCGAGTTGAGCTTCCAGCTTGTCAGAGCTGTAGGCTTCAGAGCGCAAGGCCGGGCAACCGATGCTGGCACAATTAACGGCGAAATGGATACGAGGGTCGTTATAACGCCCTGAACCACGTATTAACTTATGCTCAATATCATCCAGCGAACGCTGCTTGCCCAGCAGGGGGATAAAGCTTTTCTTCCACGGGCTTTGCAACAATGACCCCAGGTCCTTGATAGATTTCAGCTTAGGGTAAGCGGTTAATATCAGTTCTACAGTCCAAGCGTTGTATGCGTTAATCAAAAAAGACAGTTGGGCCGCCTTGCCCCAACTATCAAACTCTGACCTTGTAACAGCAGATAACTGCTCTAGGTATCTGTTAAGTTGAGGGCGCTCACTGGCAACGCCGCTATAATCAAGCTGCGTGGCCTGCCCACCGCGTAACGGACTAATGTGTTTGCCAAGCAGATTGTCCCATATGTCGTGCGACATGCCGGCCAGCGCTCTGCTGCTCATAAACATGGTCAGTAACAAGACAGCCATATAGTGAGGGCGCTGATAATAAATGCTCATTTCTGACTTCCCCTCTTCCAGGTGTGGTAGCGTTCCAGCCAGGCGAGCAGCTTTTGTGGAGCGTGGGCACGCTTCCATTCGCCAGCAGCATATTTGTTGGCTTCGGCAAGCGTTGGGTAGGTATGAATGGTGCCAAGAATTTTGTTTAGTCCCAGATTGTGCCGCATGGCCAGGACAAATTCAGCCAGCAAGTCTCCCGCGTGTTCGCCGACAATGGTGGCGCCAAGAATACGATCCTTGCCCGGGCTGGTTAGTACTTTTACAAAGCCGTAATCGGCACTGTCGGCGATGGCCCGGTCGAGATCATCAATGCCGTAGCGGGTAACTTCGTATTCGACACCTTTCTCCCGCGCTTCTTGCTCGTTGAGCCCGACGCGCGCCACTTCCGGGTCGATGAAGGTACACCACGGGACGACAGAGTAATCGGCCTTGAATTTCTTGAATTCGCCAAACAAGGCGTTGACCGAAGCGTACCAAGCCTGATGCGCCGCTGTATGGGTAAACTGATAGGGACCAGCCACATCTCCCGCGGCGTAGATATTGGGGTACAAGGTTTCAAGATATTCGTTGGTAACTATGGTGCGCTCTGTTTCTATGCCGAGTGTCTCCAGCCCGTAACCTTGCAGACGCGCTACCCGACCAACGGCACACAATAAAACATCGTACTCCAGGTTTATCTCCTCGCCATCGTGCTCAAGCACAATGCTCTTGTGCTCACCGTGACGCTCGCAACGCAGTGCCTTGTGGTTGGTAAGCACATGAACGCCATTGCTTTCAAGGCTTGCCTTGGCCAGTTCTGATACTTCTTCATCTTCACGTATCATAATGCGCGGCGCCATCTCAACTTGCGAAACCTCAATGCCCAGACGTGCAAAGCTTTGCGACAACTCACAGCCTATTGGTCCGCCTCCCAGTACCACCATGCGTTTGGGAGCTTCATTCAGTTTGACCAACTCGTCCCACAACGTGTCGCTGGTCAGGTAGCCGCTTTCCTCAATGCCAGGCAATGGAGGCACAAAGGGTTGTGCCCCAGCGGCGATAACAATGCTGCGGCTACTCAATCGCTTAACACTGCCATCGTGCAATGTGACTTCAACCGTCCACGGATCAACCAGGCGCGCGTAGCCTTGCATAACCTCGACGCCTAACCCTGTGTAGCGCTCAATGCTGTCGTGCGGTTCGACGGATCGTATTACCTCGTGTACGCGTTGCATAATCCGACGAAAGGAGTACGGCGTTTCCACCCTGACGGATGAATACAACCCATAGTGGTCAGCGTGGCGAATCTGGTGGGCTAGTTTGGCGCTTTTAATCAATGCCTTGCTTGGTACGCAACCGTAGTTAAGACAGTCGCCTCCCATTTTGTGGTTTTCTATTAGCGTCACTTTGGCCTTGACCGCGGCAGCAATATAGGAGCTAACTAATCCACCAGCTCCAGCGCCGATGACAATCAGATTACGGTCATAGCTGCCGGGACGTTGCCAGCGCGAATAGACTTTACGCCGCTTTATAAAGTCGACGACCTTTTTTGCCAGCAAGGGAAATATGCCCAGTAATACGAATGAAATCAGCAGGCCAGGGGACAGAATACCGGCAAGGTTTTCCAGTTGCGCCAGCTGAGTACCGGCGTTGACATATACAAGTGTACCCGCCAGCATGCCGAGCTGACTGACCCAATAGAAAGTAATTACGCGAAACGATGTCAGGCCCATCAACAGGTTGATGAGGAAAAAAGGAAAAATTGGCACCAGGCGCAGAGTAAATAAATAAAACGCACCTTCCTTGTCGATGCCCGCGTTGATAGCCGCCAAACGATCGCCAAACCGCTGTTGTACGCTATCGCGCAACAGATAACGGGCAACCAAAAATGCCAACGTCGCGCCAATTGAGCTGGCGAATGAAACAATAAGCGTGCCCCATAGCAAGCCAAATAGTGCACCTGCAGCCAACGTCATTATTGCCGCGCCCGGCAAGGAGAGAGCGGTAACAGCTATATAGAAGACAAAGAAGACACCGCTAACCAGCCATGGGTTGTTGTTACGCCATACTTCAAATTGCTCGAGGCCGCTTTTCAGCCCCTCCAAGGTCAACAGGTTATGTAACCCAAAGGCGAAAAAGGCTGCGACAGCAGCTACAATAACCAACAGCAATGTTATTTTCTTGAACATGATAGTCCTTTCACAAGGCGCCCGCACAGCTGCTGCCCTGACCAGCTGTACATCCGAAACAGTGGTCAGCTATAGCAATCGGGTTGCCGGTTACACCAGTGCGCAACAAATCTCGCAAATGTGAGCGTTCTTCTCCTCCCGCTCTCAGGCCTAGCTGCTGGTTAAAGTCACAGTCGTAAAGAAATCCTTGCCAGTCAACGCTTAGCAAGTTGCGGCACATAACGTTATTCAGGTTAGCGTGGCTATAGTTGTCCTTGAGTAGCTGCATATAATCGTTGAACTGTCCCTTGGAAATCAGCGAAGAGCCAAAGCGCTGGATAGGCATATTGGTAATAACGTACAGCGAGTTGAAAACTATGCCAAAATTTCTATCAAGTTCTCGCTTGTAATCAGCTTCCAGTCCACTCTGACCCGGTGGCAGGGTGGCTCCTTGTGGGTTATAGATCAAATTCAGCGTCAGGGATGGAGACCCTTTCCCATAACCAAGCGAATTGAGCTTTTTAAGTGCGGCAATGCTTTTATCGAAGACGCCATTGCCGCGCTGCTGGTCAACGTTAACTTGAGAATAGCATGGTAACGAGGCGATTATTTCCACCTCGTGCGCCACCAAAAATTCCGCCAAGTCTTCTTGCCCCGGTTCAAAGAGGATGCTCAGGTTGCAACGGTCGATTACCTTGACACCCAACTCCACGGCCTGCTGGACAATTCGCCTAAATCCAGGGTGTAATTCCGGCGAGCCACCGGTCAAGTCAAGTAATTCGATTTGCCGCGCCTGCAAAACCTGAGGAACGATTGCCAGCACCTCGTCGCTCATCATTTCGCTACGATTAGGGCCAGCATTAACGTGGCAGTGCAGGCAAGATTGGTTACAACGGTAGCCAAGATTGACCTGCAGGGATGTCAGTTGATCACGATACAAAGACGGGAAGTCCGTGTTTTGTAGCAGAGGCAGGGTGGCTAACATCGTGTTTCTCTCGTTTGTTTGTGGGCAAGCGCTAGTTTGCGCTGGACATTTTATTATCGCATCCGATCTTCAAGCGTGTAATCAGTGTAGCAAGGCTCTCGCAGCCGCACACCTAACGACTTAATGCCAAGCATAGTCGCTTTAACATATCACACACGAAAATTATCTCCTGATCCCGCTCTTCTCAACACGACGTGATCCCGTGGAAATGCAGATTATATGACTGCATTGGCGCATCGTCGAGTTATGATCGAAAGTGGTGTTTGAGGGGTTGAAAAAAGCAGCATATCTGGTTAATTTGAAGATGAGCAATCATCAAACAACCATGAGGATATGCCACTTTGAGCAAGCATAACGTTATTGAATTTGAAAGTCGAGTTATTCAACAAGATCCGTTGTCAGAAATGCTGAGGGTCGAGTCGAGACAACTGATTCATCAGGCGGTGGAAGCGGAATTGCAGGAATTGTTGGAGAAGAAATTGTCCAGGATGCCGTTTGATTGACATGCCAAATACCAGATTTGACTATAACCCCCATGTTCGTCGCTTGCCAGTTGCGGCAGACTTGCAGCGTTCGCGTAAAAAAATCATCACCTGTTAGGCGATATAATCCCAATTCTTGAATTGCTCCTAGGGCGTTGGCCCATCTTAAACTGCCTGAAAATAAAAAATACTTGAGATACGACTAAAGATCATCTAGCGGACTTTGCACCCCTTGCGCGCCTTGGTTGATTACGTGGGTATAGACCATGGTCGTTTTGACATCTTTATGACCCAATAGGGCTTGTATCGTCCGAATATCAACCCCGCGCTGGAGAAGGTGTGTCGCAAAACTGTGACGAAAAGTGTGCGCGCTTACCCGTTTGTTGATGGCTGTTTTCCGGGTGGCGGCCTTGATTGCCTTGTTTACGACGCTCTGATCAACATGGTGGCGCCGAGTTTTCCCGCTTCGTGGGTCTGTCGCAAGATTTCGAGAAGGAAAGACATACTGCCATCCGAATGACCGCCCAGCATTGGGATATTTTCTACTGAGCAAATTCGGAAGATAGACTTCGCCAAAACCTTTTTCAAGATCTAATTGGTGTAGGGAATGCACCCTCTCCAGGTGACTTCGTAGTCCAGTTTCCAATTTGACAGGAAACGTTGTGACGCGATCTTTGCTCCCTTTGCCTGATCTGACAGTGATGTGGAGGTGTTCGAAATCAATATCCTGAATTCTAAGGCGAACGGCTTCAGTGATGCGAAGGCCGCTTCCGTACAATAAGCGAACAATCAGCCCAACGGTTCCCTCTATCATCGGCAAGAGATACTGAACTTCTTCACGGCTGAGTACGACAGGAATCTGCGTAGCTTTCTGAGAACGAACAGCTTCGATTTTACAATGGAGCTCTTCTATAAGCACATGTTTATAGAGGAATATCAATGCATTCATCGCCTGGTTTTGCGTTGAAGGTGAAACGTTCTTGCTGACCGCAAGATGGGTAAGGTATGTTTCGATCTTCGCTTCACCATCCTGCAGATCGTCTCTGGAGCGCATACCATGGAACTGAATAAACCGCTTGATCCAATCACAATAGGCCCTTTCGGTGCTGAGGGAATAATGCCTGCGGCGCAGAACATAGCGAACCTGGTCGAGCAACTTCTGATCGGAGGCTGACATATTTTCGGTTCTCGTGAAGAGAGTAAATTGACATTGCCTGAAAAGTAGGCCAGTATCAAATTATCAGGTTAATATTAACAGGATATTATGGTGTATGCGAGTTATCAGGGCGAGTTTGCCTGAAAAGATGGGATATATCAACTTATCAGGGAAAATTGACATGAT
>Ga0209562_1000269_pt1 | contig 20065 bp, 15 predicted proteins | sample WorMetvacBELIZE2_FD_187399 | JGI IMG/M metagenome (GOLD analysis project Ga0209562, IMG submission 187399) | Marine gutless worms symbiont microbial communities from Max Planck institute for Marine Microbiology, Germany - Olavius vacuus BELIZE.2... | ecosystem: Host-associated > Annelida >... | reverse complement strand
CTTCTATTGCATCTACTGTCAGATCTAATCCGCCGTCAACACAGTCACCTCCAGCCCAAATATTTTGAACGGATGTTCGTTTTTCCTGATCAACTGAAATCCGACCGTTTTTCATTTTTAAGTTAAGCTGTAAATCCTGAGAAATTTGTTGACCAATTGCTATGAAAATTGTATCTGCTTCGAGGGTAAAAAAATTACAAACTTGATCTTTAGAATTTTCAAATTCTATGGCATTTAGTTTGCCTTCATTAACATGTAATTGTTTTGGTTTTACCCAATATTTAATAGTAACTCCGGAAGTTTGAGCTAATTCTCGTTGATGAACGCTGGCCTTCATATGTTCAGGACCTCGGCGATATGCTATGATTACTTCTTCTGCGCCTAGTCGTTTGGCTTGAATAGCAATATCTATTGAGGTCATACCTCCACCAATTACTACGATTCGTTTTCCTATTGGAAGCTCCGATAATTCTTTAGCCTGACGGATTTTTCTAATATAATCAATTGCATCTTCAATGCCTACTGAATTCTCTTTTGGTAAACCTAAAATTTTTGCCTCTTCCATGCCTATTCCCAGAAATACAGCATCATATTTTTTTTGTAAAGTAGTTAAATCTTGATCTTTACCTAGTCGAATCCCATTTTTGATAGTAATTCCGCCAATTGAAAGAATATAATTTACTTCTTTTTGGGCAAAATTATCAGTTGTTTTATATGCAGCAATTCCATATTCATTTAACCCCCCGGGTTTTTCATTGGCATCAAAAATATCTACCTGATAACCCAATGTTGCTAATCGATGAGCACATGATAATCCTGCTGGACCTGCGCCAACAACACACACTTTCTTACCATTACTTTTTGCACAAGTAAATGGCATACACCCCTTATCAATCAAATAATCTGTGGAATATCGTTGAAGCCTGCCGATTTCAACTGGTTTATCTTCTTTATGATTACGAATGCATACCTCTTCGCATAGTTGTTCGGTAGGACAAACTCTGGCACACATTCCCCCCATAATGTTTTGTGAAAATATTGTAGTTGCTGAACCCTTTAAATCGTCGGTAAGAATTTGACGAATGAATAAAGGGATATCAATACTTGTAGGACAGGCATTGATACAAGGAGCATCATGACAGAAATAACATCGCGAAGCCGCAACTTTAGCTTCACGATAATTTAGTGGATTATTTAATTCGACAAATATTTCTCGATAAACTTTTGATTTTGGGTAGTTTGATGCGAGATCCACCCCCATGATTATTACCTCCTTTGGATATATTATACCTTATTCTTTTTTGCAAGGCATATTAGCATAATTTTACCAGTTGGTCAAATTTATCAATGTTCGAAATCATCCTAAATTTATATTCAATTGGATTTGAAAAAGTTCATTTAACAAAAACTTATTCATTGATATAATTTGTTGATATCAAATTATTCTAGATTTTTGTATTTATTGAAATTTTGAATAAATATTGAACTTGCCGGAGATTTATAATATTAAATTTGTATTACTCTAATGAAAAATAATATTTATAACCAAAAAATTAAAAGGAATAAAACCACAAAAATCCAAAAGAATAACCAGAAAAGGGTGTTAGATGCAGCTTTAGAAATATTTAGCCGACATGGATATAAAGGATCAACCATTAATCAAATATCAAAGCTCGCAGGAATGTCGAAAGCTAATCTACTTTATTATTTCAATAATAAACAAATACTATACCTTGCAGTACTTAACCGAACGTTAGAAACATGGCTTGAGCCACTTGAAGATTTAAATCCAAAAGGTGTGCCACTCGATGAACTTTGGAACTATATTAATCAAAAATTAAATGTATCAAAAATTATGCAAAATGAATCCCGGCTTTTTGCTATGGAAATTTTGCAAGGTGCCCCAATATTAAAAGAGATTATTCAAACTAATTTAAAAAAAAGGATTGATAAATCTACTAAGTTAATAGATAAATGGATCAAAGCAAAAAAGATCGCGCCAGTTGATCCTTTGCATTTATTGTTTGTAATTTGGGCAATGACTCAAACTTATGCTGATTTTTGGACACAAATTGAAATTTTATCTTCTGATAGAAAAAACCCAGATAAGATATTTAAAAAAGCCAAATTTACTATTAAACAATTAGTTATTAATGGTCTACAACCATAAAATAAGCCTACTAATCAATATTAAACAAAGAATAAAAATATATAATTGACCGATATAAATTTTGATTTAATTCAGCTAAATTTGGTCAATTTGGTTAAATATATTATTTACGTTTTACCGCACCAGGCTCGTTTCTCTGACGATTTTTTTCAATAGCTGAATAATATGGTGCAAATGTCGGTCGATTAATATACCGACCTGATCCTCTAACAGTTCGAATATCACCTTCTTTGTAAACAATTTTTCCTTGACTTATAGTAATTACATTAATCCCTTTTACTGTCATTCCTTCAAAAATGTTAAAGTCAACATTTTGATGATGGGTATCTTTAGAGATTGTGCGTTCCTTTTCTGGATCCCAAACTACTAAGTCTGCATCGGCACCAACTTCTAGCGAACCTTTTTGCGGATAAATATTGAATATTTTTGCTGCATTTGTGGAAGTGACTGCTACAAATTCGTTCTTCGTCAGCCGACCAGTATTGACTCCATGATGCCATAAAACATGCATCCGATCTTCTAAGCCACCTGTTCCGTTAGGAATTTTAGTGAAGTTATCTCTACCCATAGCTTTTTGGGGAGCGCAGAAACAGCAATGATCAGTTGCAGTAGTTTGTAACATTCCTGCTTGTAAACCGTGCCACAATGCTTCTTGATGTTTTTTTGATCGAAAAGGCGGACTCATAACATGCGCAGCCGCAAATTCCCAATCATTACTCCGATAAACACTGTCATCAATAATTAAATGACCAGCTAATACTTCTCCAAATACTCTTTGACCTTCATTTCTTGCCCGGATTATTGCATTTAGCGAATCTGAGCATGAAGTATGCACTAAATAAACCGGCACATTTAAAACTTGAGCAATTCGAATTGCACGATTGGCAGCTTCACCTTCAACTTCTGGAGGTCTAGATAATGGATGACCCTCTGGTCCGGTAATACCTTTAGCTAACATTTCTTGTTGTAGGTGAAAAACTAGTTCACCATTTTCAGTATGAACTGTGCATAATGCCCCTAAATCACGAGCTCGAGTAAAACTATTAACCAACACTTCATCGTCAGCCATGATGGCGCCTTTATATGCCATGAAATGTTTAAAACTATTAACTCCATAATCTCGGGTTAAAGTTTCCATTGCCAGATGAACCGATTCATCCCACCAGGTAATTGCTACATGAAAGCTATAATCCTGGGCAGCCTTTTCCGACCAACCACGCCATTTATGGTAAGCTTCCATAATATCTTCCTTGGGACCGGGAATCACGAAATCTATCATCATTGTCGTGCCACCACAAGCAGCTGCAGTTGTTCCCGTAAAAAAATCTTCAGATGCTACGGTACCCATAAAGGGTAATTCCATATGAGTATGGGGATCGATTCCACCGGGCATAACATAACATCCTCCGGCTTCAATAATTTCAGCTCCTGATGGTGTTTCCAAAGATTCGCCAATTTTAATAATACTTCCCTTTTTGGTTATTATGTCGGCTCTAAAGGTTCTATCTGCCGTGACAATTGTGCCACCTTGTATATGTAACGCCATTTCTCACTCCATTTTGAATAAAATTAAAAATCTAGTGATTTATATCTGTCAAAACTCCATAAGTATCTGGTCTGCGATCTCGAAAGAATTGCCAATTATTGCGGACTTCTTTAATTAAATCAAAATTCATATCATGAACCACAAGTTCGTCTTTATCTCTACTGGCTATTGCTTCAATTTTGCCACGGGGATTTACAAAATAACTCTGCCCGTAAAATTCGCCAATATTCCATGGAGCTTCAGTTCCGATTCGATTAATTGCGCCAATAAAAACTCCGTTAGCAGCGGCTGAAGCCGGTTGTTCAAGTTTCCAAAGATACTCAGATAATCCTGCTACTGTTGCTGAAGGATTAACAATATATTCAGCACCATGTAGGGCTAATGCGCGCCAACCCTCGGGAAAATGTCGATCATAGCAAATATATACTCCAAGCTTACAATAAGCTGTATCAAATACCGGCCAATTTGAACTACCCGGCTTAAAGAAGAACTTTTCCCAGAAGCCCGCAACTTGAGGTATGTGTGTTTTTCGATATTTTCCTAAATATTTTCCATCAGCATTGATAACTGCGGCTGTATTGTAATAAACACCTGATATATCTTCTTCGTAGATAGGAACAATAATAACCATATTGAATTTTTTTGCATATTCTTGCATTAGTTGCACGGTATATCCATTTGGAATTTTTTCAGCAGCTGCATACCATTTATTGTCTTGGCTCGGACAGAAATATGGTTGATTAAATACCTCTTGCAAACAAAGCACTTGCACTCCTTGTTTTCCTGCCTGCTCAATATAAGGGATATGGGCTTTGATCATTGCATCACGAATTTCTTTGGGAGATTTCGAGGTATCTTCCTTGAGCCCCAATTGGATTAGACCACCTTTAACTGAATTATTCACAATCGCCTCCTACTTAACATTTGGAAAATAAAAATCCGCTCCGGCACCGATACTTCTAGGCCAACGGGTAGTTACGGTTTTTAAACGAGTATAAAAATGAATACCGTCTGGTCCGTAAATTGAATGCGAACCAAATAATGATTGTTTCCAGCCGCCGAAGCTGTAATATGAAACCGGTACAGGGATTGGAACATTAATTCCTACCATGCCAACTTCAACTTTATCGGTAAATTCGCGGGCAGCTTCACCGCTTCGAGTAAAAAGGGCGGTACCATTACCAAATTGATGATTTTGAACAAGTTCAAAAGCCTGTAATGGATTATCAACTCTAACCATACAAAGCACAGGGCCAAATATTTCTTCTTGGTAGATGGACATTTCAGGGTTAACATGATCAAATAAACTTCCCCCTAGAAAATAACCATTTTCATAACCTTTGATTGATAATTTACGACCGTCTACTAAAAGCTCAGCCCCTTCTTCAATTCCGGTCTTGATATAGCCACTAACTTTATTAAAATGATCTTTAGTAATCATCGGTCCCATTTGAGCATTTGGATCTGTATATGGTCCAACTTTTAATTCTTTTATTCGAGGGACTAGCCTTTCAACTAATGCATCTGCAGTTTCATCACCAACTGCAACCGCAACTGATATTGCCATGCATCGTTCTCCTGCAGAGCCGTAACCTGCACCCATAAGAGCATCTGCAGCTTGATCAATATCAGCGTCGGGTAGAATAATCATATGGTTTTTTGCTCCACCTAGCGCTTGAACTCTTTTTCCATTTGAAGTTCCTGTTCGATAGACATACTTTGCAATTGGAGTAGAGCCAACAAAACTTATCGCTTTAATATCTTTATGAGTTAACAAACAGTCAACAGCTTCTTTGTCACCATTTACAATGTTTAATACCCCATCGGGAAACCCGGCTTTCTTAAATAATTCATAAACAAATAATGGGGTAGCAGGATTTCGCTCAGATGGTTTTAATACAAAAGTATTACCACAAGCAATAGCATTTGGATACATCCATAAAGGTACCATTGCCGGAAAATTAAATGGGGTGATCCCGGCACAAACTCCCAGAGGGAATCGCAAACTATAACTGTCAATAGACGGTCCTACATTACGGCTATGTTCGCCTTTGAGTAATTGAGGAATACCACAGGCAAATTCTACATTTTCAATACCTCGTATTATTTCACCTAAAGCATCTTCAAATACTTTGCCATGTTCTGATCCTAAAACTTTGGCAAGTTCATCTTGATTTTCTAATAACAGCTCGCGAAAACGCATCATCATCCGAGCCCTTTTTACTGGCGGCATTTCTACCCAAGCCGGTAGGGCTTCTTTAGCAGCGTTAATTGCTTTGTTTACATCATCGGCGGAGCACAAATCAACTGATCCCGTTTGTTCTCCGGTAGCCGGGTTATACAGAGGACCAAAACGATTACTCTTAGACTTATAAATTTCCCCATTAATAATGTTATGAATTGAATTACTCATTTAACTTCTTTTAGGGCATTTGCAATTTCGCTAAAAATTTGATCTATATGTTCTTTTTCAATAATCAAAGGTGGAGATAGAGCAATTATGTCACCTGTAGTTCTAACTAATACTCCTTTTTCATAGGTTTTTAAATAAACTTCAAATGCTCGCTTAGTGGGTTCGCCAGATCTTGGTTCAAGTTCAATTGCCCCAACTAAACCCATATTTCTAATGTCGATAACATGCGGTAAATCACAAAGCGAATGGATTGCATCTTCCCAATATGATGACATTTCACCAGCTCGTGTAAGTAATTTTTCATCAAGATAGGTATCCAAAGTTCCGATTGCAGCTGCTGTGGCTACAGGATTACCTGAGTAAGTATAACCATGAAAAAGTTCAATTAAATGTTCAGGTCCAGTCATAAAAGCATCGTAAATATTGTTTTTTACGAAAACTGCACCCATTGGTATTACTCCATTTGTTAGACCTTTTGCGGTAACTACAATATCGGGAATTACCCCGAAATATTCAGTTGCAAACGGAGCGCCTAGCCTCCCAAAACCGGTAATTACTTCATCAAAAATTAATAAAATACCATAATGATCACAAATTTCGCGAATCCTTGGTAAATACCCTTTTGGTGGCAGGATGACTCCGGCAGAACCTGCCATCGGTTCGATTATCAGCGCCGCAATTGTCGATGGATCGTGTAATTGGACTAAGCGCTCTAAATCTTCAGCAAACTCAACTCCGTGTTCAGGTTGACCTCGGCTAAATGCATTGCGAGTAAGATCATGAGTATGACGAATATGATCAACACCTGTCAACATCGGACCATACATTTTACGATTTGCGCCAAGACCACCGACTGAGATTCCGCCAAAATTTACTCCATGATATCCTCGTTCTCTGCCGATAAGTCGAAATCTTGAAGATTCACCATTAACCCGATGATATGCTAAAGCGATTTTAAGGGCAGTATCAACAGATTCTGAACCAGAATTTGTAAAGAAAACATGATTTAATTCTCCCGGCATCAATTCTACTAATCTTGATGCTAATTCAAATATTTTAGGATGCCCAACCTGAAAAGCGGGTGAGTAGTCTAATTCTTCAATTTGGCGCTGAACAGCTTCGACAATTTTTGGTCGTCGATGTCCGGCATTAACGCACCATAAGCCTGCAGTTCCATCAAGTAACATACCACCATCGGCTTTGGTGTAGTGCATTCGATCAGCTGAGACGACAATTCGAGGATTTTTTTTAAACGACCGATTGGCTGTAAATGGCATCCAATAAGAATTTAATCGTAAATTATTAGATGCAGATTGATTCAATCTTCTCCCTTTAAATTATGGGTATTATATTAAATTTTTATTTTCTGACCAGATGGTAAAAAAATGAGTATATAAAATTTTATAATATATGTCAATATTTATTAATTTAGCTGAATCTTTTAATATTGAAATAATTTTTGATGTCGTTTTATTTATTGATGAAAAATTAAAGAACTACTTTATTCCAATTAAAGTTTGCACCGGGATCGGTTTTGCGTTTTGGAGCAATATCACTATGTCCAACAATATTTTTAATTGGATAGTTTTGCTTTAATATATTAATTAATAAATTTAATTTTTGATATTGACTATCGGAAAAATGATAATCATTACAACCTTCTAATTCAATTCCTATCGAGAAATCATTGCAATTATTACGACCGTGAAAATTTGAAAATCCTGCATGCCATGCTCTGTCTTCACAGGAAACAAACTGATATAAAGTTCCCCGGCGACGAATAAAAAAATGCGCAGATACTTTAACATTTGCAATTTTTTGAAAATATGGATGACTTTGAGTATTCAGTTTATTTTGAAAAAAATCTAAAACATTTTTACCTTGAAAAACTCCGGGCGGCAAGCTAATAGCATGAATAACTAATAAAGAAATCTTAATATTATCGGGGCGATTATCAAAGTTGGGCGATTGAAGACGATTTGCTGTATTCAGCCAACCATTAATAATTTTTGAGGAATTTTGAATCAATGCGTGTTTTGTAAATTTTTACAAATATAAGTCCAAATTATATTTGCCGCAGCTAAAGAAGTAATTTCGCTGTAGTCAAATTGAGGATTTACTTCTACACAATCCATACCAACATAATTTAAGGACAATTCTTCAATAAAAGTTAGCAATTGGTTTGTGGTTAAACCGGCAGTTTCGGGAGTGCCGGTGCCGGGAGCAAAAGCTGGATCAAGGACATCGATATCAATAGATAAATAAACCGGTAAATTTTTGAGAATTTTTTGAATCCTTTTGATAAATGGTTGTAAGGCTTTGCCGTCAAAACCTCTTAGATCTTTAGCACTAATTATTATTCCACCGTTTTTACTTACATAGTTGAGATATTCTGATTCGCCAGGGCTTCGAATACCAAGCTGAATTGTTTTTTTAATATCGATGAATCCTTGTTTGTGTGCATGATAAAGCCAGCTTCCATGGTTTAACTTTAGATTTTTATGTGTTCTCCAAGTATCACAATGAGCATCAAAATGAACCAATGCTAAAGGTTTTTGGTTCTTTTGATAATATGCCTTTAAAATTGGATAAGTGACAGAATGATCACCGCCTATCGAAATTAAATGATATTTTTTTATTAGTTCATAAATTTTTATATTAATTTGCTTTTGCATCTTGGCAATTGCAGAGGAAATTTTGAGATCTCCAAAATCAATTAATTGGCAAGTTGGGAGGATCGGGGAGGTTTGTCGGTTTTTTTGGGAAATTATATATGGATGAAAAGCGTCACAAAGCATTAAACTTGCTTTTCTAATAGCTTCTGGTGCATATTTTGCCCCCTTGCGATTTGTAACTGCATTATCAAAAGGTAAACCTAATATTGCATATTTAATCTTTTCTTTTTTGCTACTTTTTGACCTTTTTATAAAATAATTACAACCTAAGAATCCACAATCCTTTTTATATTTAATGGGAAAATCTATTGCAGAATTATTAATTTTCATTAACTATTGATGGATTACTATTATTTTCGATATTTTTCTTTGGGATTAATGAATTAATTGTTTGCTCTTTTACTTGATCGGCAATCCCGGATTTTACTGATGAGGGTAGAGAATCTGCAATTGTCGGTAGGGTTGACGGGACCTTTGCTTTTATTTTTTCTATATCCAGTTGCATTCGTTCGCCCCATTTAGCTGGTACCAAAGCTTTAACTTCTAAGGCACTTCTTTCTAAGAATTTATGATATTTTGATTTTTTCCACCAATCTTGTTGCGGTAAAGGGAAAATAATACTGACAAAACTAACTACTAAAGCGCTAACTAAAAAGCCACGAACAAGCCCGAAAAAAAATCCTAAAAGATGATCGATCCAACCATGACCAACCGCGAACTTTAACATAGTTTTAGCAATTGACCAGATTATTAATGATGCAATTAAAGTAATTATAAAACCGACTATAAAAACTACTGTTGATTCATTTGTCGGTAGTGGTATCAACTTTCCAACTTGTTCACCATATTCAAAACCAATTACAAATGCCAGGATCCAGCCAATTAAAGATAACATTTCAGCTATAAATCCCCGAAGTAATCCCAAAATAAGTGAAAAGGACATCCAGATTATGAATGCCCAATCCACTATTGTCCATTCGGAAGTAATTGCTTCAAACATTATTTATTGATTATTATCGACTTTTTTAAAGTAATGAGTTTTATATAAAAATGATTACTACTATAAATAATCTATTACATATTGAAAAAGTGGCTAGGATATTTCTGAACTATTACAAAACATAACCATAAAAAAATTATTGTTCAATTAATTTTATTTCCCCTACAATTGGTTGAACAATACTCAGATATTTTTCTAAATAATTAATGTCATATGGTCCAAATGTTAAAGTAATTCGGGTTTTGCCGCCGCTAGTTATTTCTGATTTTTGATAAGATATTTTTTTTTGATCTAAATTTTTATAAATCTCTTGTAGTTTTTTATTATTCGGTAAAGTATGGCTTTGAAGAAAAATTTTTTTAACTTCTTGATTTGGAATACTCAAATCCTTACCTAATAAATCTGGAAAAGCATTAATATTTTTATTCTCTTCTAAAGGTTTGATATCAAAAGCATTTTTAGGAACTTCGGGATCAATGATATTTACAATTAAACCTCGATCAATATCTGAAGAGGGTTTTTTAATTAGAAATGGCAATGCAGCTAGTGAAGCTAGAGTTAATATAATTGCGCCAATTAATCGTCGTTTACCTCTTTTTCGTAATTCGATCTCAAAATTAGTCTCGGTCATTTTTGCATTAAACCTGGTTAATTAGCGGGTAGCATTCAGATACGGTAATAAAAGAACCGAATACTACAATTATATCACCCATACTGGTAATATCCATTGCCTCATAAAATGCACTAGTGGGATTTTTAAAAATTGTGATTTTTTTGTCGGAAATTTTATGTTGATATTTTCTTTGAAATATTATAAAAATTTCATTATTATTTGCACCTCTCTGGCTTTGTGGAAGATTTGCTAAATACCAATTGCTGAAAATATCAATTAAGGGATTGATAATCCCAAAGATCTCTTTATCTTTTAAAGTTGCAAATATTGCGTGAAATTTTGTAGTATCTTCTTTGGATAATTCTCGTAAATTGTTAGCTAAAACAGTAGCTGCTTGGGGATTGTGACAAACATCAAAAATTATCTTTCTTTTTTTCGATATTTTGATAACTTCAAAACGACAAGTTAAATTTGTTTTTAAAATTCCGGATTTAATTTTATTAACATCTAAATTACATATTCCTTGCAAATTTAAATAATATAGAGAACAAATAGCAGCAGTAGAATTTTGATATTGAATGTAGCTAGTATTTTTTGGATTTGGCAATCTAGTAAATTTTAAGTGTTTTTGTTTTTCTTGAATCCATAGATCCCACGATTTTGAATTTTTATAGTAGGCAAAATCTCTACTTAATAATTTAAGATTTGTCCCAATTTGTTTGGCCTTTTTAACCAAAGATTTGGGTAGAGTTCTATCACCGTAAATTAATATTTTATTTTTACGGGCTATTTCAACTTTTTCAGTAACAATTTCTTCAATAGTATCTCCCAGGTAAGCTTGGTGATCTTTTGCGATGGTAGTAATAATTGCAATATTGCTATTCCATAAATTTGTGGCATCCAGCCGACCACCTAAGCCAACTTCTAGGATGACAAATTGACATTCTTCAAAGGCAAAATAAATCCATGCTGCTAATGAGGCGATTTCAAAATATGTTAAATTAACTTTAGAATCTTTACGCGCAGCTTCAATAATATTAAAAACTCGGTCAAGCGCAGTATTGGTTATTGATTTATTATTAACTTTAATTCTTTCATTAAACTTAAAAAGATGCGGTGAACTAAATAAACCAACTTTGTAGTTATGAGCTACTAAGATTGAGTTTAAAAAAGCACAAGTAGAACCCTTACCATTGGTGCCGCCAACGGTTATTATATAGGGTTGATATTTTAAATTAATTGAAAGTTTTTTATAAACTTTTCGGATGCGGTCTAATCCTAAATCAATATTTTCTTGATTAATATTGTTGAGAATTTTTTGCCATTTCATTATTTTTATTTAGATGATTTTTAGCTATCATAAATCATTTATTATTGCTAAAAAAACTTTAAAATTTATAGTCTTTTTTAATTTATCTTTACTAAAATAATATTTTTATAGCCCACTTTTAAATAAACTTTTCTAGGAATTATAATGACCAAAATTTATACTGATAACTCTTTGTCCATTGGTAATACTCCACTAATCAAGTTAAATCGAATAACTTCAGGAATTTCGGCAAATATATATGCAAAAATTGAGAGTCGTAATCCTACTTTTTCGGTTAAGTGTAGATTAGGCGCCGGTTTAGTTTGGGATGCTGAAAAAAAAGGAATTCTAGATAAGAATAAGCATTTAGTAGAACCTACAAGTGGTAATACCGGGATTGCTTTAGCTTTCGTTGCAGCTTCACGGGGTTATTCACTTACTTTAACCATGCCGGAATCAATGAGTATTGAACGTAGAAAAATGATGGCAGCATTTGGAGCAAATCTGGTATTAACTCCTGCAGCTGAAGGAATGAAAGGGGCAATTAAAAAAGCCAATGAGATTTTGGAATCTGATAAAAATAAATATTTAATACTTGATCAATTTGCAAATCCTGCAAATGTGGCAATCCATGAGGAAACTACCGGACCTGAAATATGGAATGATACTAATGGTGAGATTGATATTTTAATATCCGGTGTTGGAACAGGTGGCACTATAACCGGTGTTAGTAATTATATTAAAAATAAAAAAGGTAAAAAAATCCATTCAGTTGCAGTTGAACCTGCTAAAAGTCCGATTATTACTCAAACACTAGCTGGTGAAGAGCTAAAACCCAGTCCTCATCCTTTTCAAGGAATTGGAGCAGGATTTATTCCCAAAGTTTTGGATCTTTCACTAGTTGATGAAGTAATTAAAATTGAAGTTGAAGAAGGTATTGATTATGCTAGAAGATTACCCAAAGAAGAGGGTATTATCGTCGGACTATCTTCTGGAGCAGCAACTGCTGCGGCAATTCAAGTAGCTAAACGTAGCGAAAATGATGGAAAAACTATTGTAGTAGTGTTACCAGATTCTGGTGAAAGATATTTATCTACAGTATTGTTTGAAGGATTAAATGTTTGAGAATAGATGATTTTAAAGAAAAACTATCAATCATTGATTTAATTTGTTTCTGGCTTTTTCAATTAATCCACTTAGGTTTTTGCCTTTATCTGGAGCTAGGTAATTTACAATATCAAAATTGAGTGTCAATTGATGATCTGATATTTCATAAGGTTGGGTTAACAATTTATTAATTTTTTTCACAATTTTTTCCAAATCTACAGCCTGAGAAATTTCATGAACAACCACACAAAAATCATTTAATCCCAAACGACATACACAATCATATTTGCGAATTATCGAATTAAGTCTTTTACAAATTGTAATTAATACTCTAATTATTTCCTGAAAGTTATATTGATAATGGATTTTGGTAAGCTGATGAACATTGATATAAATTAAGCCAATATTTTTGTTTTTGCGAGTAGCGGTAACTAAACTTTTATTAAAAAATTCTTCAGTAGTTTTTAAATTCGGATATCCTGTTAATGGGTCAGTATTTAATATTCGTAATACTCCAGAATGATCTTGTTGATAATTTGTTAGGTTGGATGCTACCCCAATATATCCTCCAAAATCACCGGTTTTGGTAAAAAAAGGAATACCAGATATCGAAAAGCAATTTATTTGACCTTTGCTATTTATATAGTTAATGATGAATTCATTAATTACTCCAATAGATTCCATTTTTTCTTTTAATTGCTCCCAGCTAATATTAAATGCGGTCATAAATTTATCGGCATCCCAAATTTTTTTACCGATTAAATCGGATGTAATAATCGAGGTCGTATGAAGAGCACCTCTAGATAACATACAAAATTTATGATTTTGATCTGTCTGCCAGGTCCATTCAGATGATATATTTATTAAAGATTGAAGCTTATTTATTTCCTGCTTGTAATCATATTCGATTTCTAAACTAACCGGATTATCAGATAGGATATTCATATAAGCAAGAAGATGATTTAAACACTCATTCTTGAATTATATATAATTGTAAATGATAAAAAATGTTAAATATTATAATAGTTATAACTTGTTCACATTTAGCTATTAATCGTTAGAGAATATATTATAGATAACTAGACTAATTGATTTTTTCAATTGCGATTGCTTCAATTACATATGGATAATTTCCCCAAACTACTGGACTTAATCGGGAATATATAAATTTTCCATTTAGGAAAATTTTATCGTCATTATTTGGCAGAATGCTAGGCTTATAGCTGCCGACAAAAATCTTTTTTCCATCTGCATAAAACCTAAAGCCATAAAACTGTGATCGATGATTGATGGTAATTAATCTTGCTACCCCTTTAAGAGTAACTCGTTGATTATGATAGGTTGTAGGATTTTCAATTAGTTGATCAAGAAAATGAGTTTGTTGATCGTCTACTTGTGATTCTTGAGTTTCGGTAGTTTTGTTGGATTTTGTCGTTGATTCTTTTTTTTCAACCTTGACTTCTTTTGGAGAATCATCGATTTCTAAGAAAAAAAATGGCGTAATTAATATCACAATAATAATAATCGAAACAACATCCAGCCGATTGGTGAAGATTTTTTTTAAATCCATTTCATTTCTTTCAAATAATTTATTAACAAATTTAACCTTGAATTTTAAAATATTATCACGATCTAGTATATATGATAATAAATCTGGGCTGATAAACTGATTTTATAGTTTTTTGAATAAATTTCAAAAAATATTATCTGATTTATAATAAGATTTTTAAAATCTTATATTAAATGAGCACTGAGATAAAAGTCAAACCGCGAAGTATTTCAGATAAAAAATCAGCGGTAATTGAGCCGCCGCCGTTGTATAAAGTGATAATGTTGAATGATGATTATACGCCGATGGAATTTGTGGTTGAGATTTTGGTTAAGTTTTTTAGTTTAAATGAGGATAAAGCCGTAAAAACAATGTTAAAAATTCATCATGAAGGCAGAGCAATTTGTGGAATTTATCCGCGTGATATTGCTCAAACTAAGGTTGATATTGTTTATCGATATATTCGTGAGCATAAACAACCATTAATTTGTTTTATGGAAGAAGACAAATGATCGCCCAAGAATTAGAACAAACCTTGCATTCTGCTTTTGTTAAAGCCAGAAAAGCTCAACATGAATTTATCTCAGTTGAACATTTATTATTAGCATTACTTTCAAATACTAAAGTAATTGAAATAATTAAAATATTAGAAGGCAATATTGAAGAATTAGAAAAAGCGTTAACTGATTACATAGTTCAGCATAATCCGATTGTTTCATCAAATGAAGTAGAGCCCCAACCAACAATTGGTTTTCAAAGAGTAATTCAACGGGCAATTTTGCATGTTCAATCTTCAGGAAAAAAAGAAGTAAATGGTGCTCATGTTTTGGTTGCGATTTTTGGGGAAAAAGATTCATATGCGGTTTATTTCTTACAAAAGCAAGGAATTTCCAGATTAGATGTAGTGAAATATTTGTCTCATGGATTAACTAAACAAGATTCTCTCGCTGAAACTGAGGAAGTAATTGATAGTGAGGCTCAAGGCAGTTCAAAATCCAGTAATAATCCTTTTGATCAATTTACTGTAAATTTAACTAAACTGGCTAAAGAAAAAAAACTCGATCCATTAATTGGGCGAGAAAATGAAGTTGAGAGGATGATCCAAATTTTATGCAGACGCCGTAAAAATAATCCGATTTTGGTTGGCGAAGCTGGTGTAGGCAAAACTGCTTTAGCCGAAGGTTTGGCGATTAAAATAATTAATAACCAAGTTCCAGAAATTCTATCAAATTGCGAAGTTTTCTCTTTAGATATGAGTGCATTAATTGCTGGTACTAAATATCGAGGAGATTTTGAACAAAGATTAAAATTGGTAATTAATCAAATAAAAGAAAATCCCAATATTATTATCTTTATTGATGAAATCCATACTTTGATAGGTGCGGGTTCGGCTTCCAGCGGAACTTTAGATGCTTCAAATATTCTCAAACCCAATCTTGCAAGTGGTTCTATTCGATGCATTGGAGCAACAACCTATGATGAATACCGCCAAGTATTCGAAAAAGATCATGCTTTAGCTAGAAGATTTCAAAAAATTGAAGTTGTCGAACCAAGTATTGAAGAGACAATTGAAATCTTGAAAGGTTTGAAATTAGCTTTTGAAAGTCATCATAATGTTAAATTTGCTTTTAGTGCTCTAAGTAGTGCAGCTGAATTATCGGCAAAATATATCAATGATCGCTATCTTCCCGATAAGGCAATAGATGTAATCGACGAAGCTGGAGCCGCCCAGCGGCTTTTAGCAATGTCCAAAAACAACAAGAATCAAAAAAATAAAAAAAGTATTGGCAAAACCCAAATTGAAGATGTAGTTGCCAAAATCGCACGAATTCCTACTCAAAATGTTTCAGTTGATGATCGTCAGCTTTTATTAAATATCGAACGAAATCTAAAAACAGTTATATTTGGACAAGATGATGCAATAAAAGCAATAAGTTCATCTGTAAAAATGGCCAGAAGTGGCTTAAGTTCACCCAATAAACCTATCGGTAATTTTTTATTTAGCGGTCCTACAGGTGTTGGTAAAACTGAATTATCAAAACAACTAGCTTATGCTTTAGGAATTGAATTAATTAGATTTGATATGAGCGAATATATGGAACCACATTCGGTTTCTCGATTAATTGGCGCCCCACCCGGATATGTGGGATTTGATAAGGGTGGATTATTAACTGAACAAATATCCAAAAAACCTTATTGTGTGTTATTGCTTGATGAAATTGAAAAAGCTCATCCCGATATTTTTAATGTATTGCTTCAAGTAATGGATCATGGAACTTTAACTGATAACAATGGACGCAAAGCAGATTTTCGCAATGTCGTTTTAATTATGACGACCAATGCCGGTGCGGAAGCAATGCAAAAAAAACCGATCGGTTTTAGTAATAAATTAGTTGCCGGTGATGAAATGGTATATATTAAAAAAACTTTTTCTCCGGAGTTTCGAAATCGATTGGATGCAATTATCTCATTTAATCCCTTAGAACAAAAAGTAATTAATTCAATTGTTGAAAAATTCTTAATGCAGTTAGAAGAACAACTCCATGAGAAAAAAGTTGAAGTTATCTTTACCAAGAATCTTCATAAATATTTAGCCGAAAATGGATTTGATCCAATTATGGGTGCTAGACCAATGTCAAGACTAATTCAAACTACAGTTAGAAAAGCTATAGCTGATGAGTTATTATTTGGCAAACTAAAAAATGGTGGTAAGGTGACTATTGATTGGGATGGTGAAGTTAAATTGAAGTTTAATGAAAATGACGAAATTCAATCTAGCAAAAAAGTTTTAGCTAAAGAAGAATAAATTTAAATTATTTATTAGCAATAAAATCACCTTTGTTTTATAATTTCGTCAATTTTTAATATTTCATTAATTTAAATAAGATTTGTTGAGTTTTTTGATTGAATAATGTCAATCAAATTATCAGAAATTTCCAAAATTTTTATAACTATCTAGAAAGAATTGTATGGCAAAAAAATATGTATTTTCGTTTGAAGAAGGCGATGGCAAAAACAAGATGTTATTGGGTGGAAAGGGAGCAAATTTGTGTGAAATGACTCAAATTGGTCTACGCGTGCCCCCGGGTTTTACAGTTACAACTGAAGCCTGCTTAGCTTATTTAGAAAAAGATAAATATCCCACAGGAGCTTGGGATGAAATTAAATCACAAGTTAAAGCATTAGAGAAAAAAACTAAAAAGGGTTTTGGCGCTACAGATAATCCATTGTTAGTTTCGGTGCGCTCAGGTTCGGCGATGTCAATGCCGGGTATGATGGATACAATATTAAATTTAGGTTTAAACAAAAACTCAATTAAAGGAATAATTGCCCAAACCAAAAATGAACGATTTGCTTTTGATGCCTATCGTCGCTTTATTCAGTTATTTGGCAAAATTGCCATGGGTGTTAGCGATGAATTATTTGATGGACGGATGTCGGAAATTAAAGCCAAATATAAAGTAAAAGAAGATGTGGAATTAACTGCTGATAATCTAAAAGAATTAGCAAATGAATTTTTAGCAATATATAAAAACCAAACTAGTCAGGAATTTCCTCAAGATCCATATGAGCAATTAGAAATTGCCATTAAAGCGGTATTTCGTTCATGGAATGGTAAACGAGCTGTTGATTATCGTAAACAATTTCGGATTACCCCGGATATGGCTAATGGCACTGCTGTAAATATCTGCACAATGGTGTTTGGAAATATGGGTGATGACTGCGCAACTGGGGTTGGCTTTACCCGAAATCCCGGAACCGGCGAAAACCAGATTTTTGGTGAATATTTAGTTAATGCCCAAGGTGAAGATGTTGTTGCAGGAATTCGCACTCCCAAACCAATAGACCAAATGTCCACGGAAATGCCGAAGATTTATGATCAATTAGTTGGATTGAGAAACAAGCTTGAAGATCATTATAAAGAAGTTCAAGATTTTGAATTTACCATTGAAAAAGGCACACTTTTTTGTCTGCAAACCCGAAACGGTAAAATGAATGCTTTGGCAATGGTTCGCACTTCAGTTGAAATGGCAAACGAAGGTATCATTTCTAGAGATAAAGCAGTTTTAAGAATTCAACCCGAAGTATTAGAACAACTCTTAGTTCCACAATTAGCGATTAATCATAAAGCAAAATCTTTAGCTCGTGGTTTACCTGCATCTCCCGGTGCAGCATCAGGTAAAGTAGTTTTTGATGCTGATACTGCTGAAGCTAGAGGGAATGCCGGCGAAAAAATAATTTTAGTCCGAGAAGAAACGAAGCCTGAAGATATTCATGGATTTTTTAAAGCTCAAGGAATTTTAACCAGTCGTGGTGGAAAAACTTCTCATGCTGCAGTAGTTGCCCGAGGTATGGGTAAACCCTGTGTAAGTGGATGTGAAGCAATTCATATTGATGATCAGGCTAAGAAAGCCAAAATTGGGGGGGTAACATTGCTTGAAGGGGATATTATTACCATCGACGGTAGTAGCGGAGATGTTTATGCGGATGAATTACCGACGGTTGAACCAAAATTTTCAGAAGATTTAAATTATTTACTATCATGGGCAGATAAAGTAGCTAAATTGCAGGTTCGAGCAAATGCCGACACCCCGGATGATGCTACCAAAGCTCGAAATTTTGGTGCTAAAGGTATTGGTTTATGTCGGACTGAAAGAATGTTTAATAGTCCTGATCGACTTCCATATGTTGTCAGAATGATTCTTTCTAATAATAATGAAGAACGGCAAAATGCCTTAGACCATCTCCTGCCAATTCAACGCAAAGATTTTAAAGGAATTTTTAAGGCAATGGATGGTTTACCAGTAACTGTAAGATTGCTCGATCCGCCAATGCACGAATTTTTACCTACTGCAGCCCAGCTTGAATTAGAAATATCTCATCTTAGGCATTTTCGAGATGCTATTGAATCAGTTGAAGAATTACCGGAAACGCTAAGGATGATTAATCCTTCACTTCATTCAAAATATTCTGACGGATTAAATGATTTGGCTAAAGGTCTCGATACTTTTAAAGAAAAGCATTTAGAAGATGAAATCCTTATTCAAAAAGAAAGAACTTTAAAGAAAGTGCGCGAGCTTGCTGAAGTAAATCCCATGCTGGGGCATCGTGGTGTTCGTTTAGGCATTACTTATCCAGAAATTTATGCAATGCAAATCCAAGCAATTTTAGAAGCTGCTGCCCAATGTATTAAAGAAGGCGTAAAAGTTTTTCCAGAAATTATGGTGCCTCAGGTTGCAACGGTAGAAGAGTTAAAACGGATTCAGAAATTAGCTGAAAGAATTCATAATATTGTTAAGCTTTCGCATGGGGTTGATGTTGAATATAAATTTGGCTCAATGCTCGAAGTTGTCCGTGCTTGTTTACGAGCTGGAAGAATGGCTGAATTGGCAGAATTTTTCTCTTTTGGAACAAATGACCTGAGCCAAGCTGCATTTTCTTTTTCTCGTGAAGATGCAGAAAATAAATTCTTACCTGCATACAATGATGCCGGGATTTTATACGATAATCCATTTGAAGTATTAGATACCAAAGGGGTGGGTGATTTAATGAAAATTGCGGTTGATCGTGGTCGTAAAACTAAAAAAGATATTAAAATCGGTATATGTGGTGAACATGGTGGACATCCTTATTCTATCGAATTTTGTCATAGCATAAACTTGAATTATGTCTCATGTTCTGG
>Ga0209562_1000268_pt1 | contig 20070 bp, 17 predicted proteins | sample WorMetvacBELIZE2_FD_187399 | JGI IMG/M metagenome (GOLD analysis project Ga0209562, IMG submission 187399) | Marine gutless worms symbiont microbial communities from Max Planck institute for Marine Microbiology, Germany - Olavius vacuus BELIZE.2... | ecosystem: Host-associated > Annelida >... | reverse complement strand
ATAAGGCCGGCGACATGAAGCAGAAACGAGAGGGGGACGGCAAAGCCGGATAGCAAGGCCAGAGCTGGAATGACGATCAGCCACAACCGTCCCAGGTACTGTCCGCGCACCCACATCACCCAGATTAGAAGAAGCGCGAGCAATACCCATGCGACGACAAGATGGAAGATCAGCGCCCCGTAATAAATGCCCAGCCCGAGAGAGGGTGTTGAGAGGTACGACGGGATGGCGTGCTCGCTGATCAGCAATATCGCGAGGAACGCCAGGCAGGTCGACACGAGCAATAGGGCCGCGTATCCGCAGACGAAACCCACCGGTCGCTGCACGACATGTTTGATCTTCTCTTTGAGTCGATTGATTCTTTCCATGGTCACCACTATACCATATCAGAAAACAGAATCAATCCGCAACGAGGCAAGAGGAATGAACAAGCGCACTCAAGTATACCACACCAGAAAACGGAGTCAATCCGCAACGCAAGTTCATAACGTGTGAAGTGCCTCTTAGTATACCACATCAGAAAACAGAATCAATCCGCAACCTTGATTCGATTGATTCTTCTCGTGTTTTTCCTCGTTTTTTTAACTGTTCGACTAACAGGGCGCTAATAAACGCGCCGACAGGATCATGTCACTATCCCCGCAAAGGCGCGACCGATTGGACCTGCGAGGGCGGCGAGAGCCGGCGGGAAAAGCGCCGACGATAAGGCCGAAGGGGCCTTAGTCGGCGAGCATACAGGACGATGAACTTAAATTTGGACTGTCAGTAAGCGGCCTTATTCACCCCCGCTCAGTGCTGCGCAACAACAATTCGGCGTCGGGGGATCGCCTGATACTCACCAAACTCCTAGGAACTGGCCGTATCAATCGAGCCATGAAGGCCGGGGCGCGTCGGCTTTTTCGGTATTCGCCGCGACACAATCCATGCAGACTTTGAATCGACGATCGGCCGAACTACTCTCCGAATTCTCGGTTTCTGCCTGCACCGATATCACAGGATTCGGCCTGCTAGGCCATGCTTGCGAAATGGTTTCCGGATCGTCATGTGGCTGAAAAAATGACCGGCAGGCACCACCCGCCTTTTGGTTGAGAAGCCCTCTGTGTCAAAACATGCTTCCCACAAAACCATCCACCAATGCAAGCATGAGCCGACGCTCCTCACAGTTTGGCAGTAATTCTACAATCCTCTCTTTGCCCTCTCGAAGCAAATTGCGTCCCTTTTCTCGCGCCTGCTCTATCGCCCCCGACTCGCCGATGAGTCCAATAGCATTTTCGACGGCAGACCATTCACCATGAGGAGTTTCAGAAGCCGCCTTTTCAAATAGGGTAACGAGTCGAGGAATATCCTGGGGCCTCATTGTGGCGTGAAGGATAACCGGCAGACTTTTCTTCCCCTCGACGATGTCATCGCCCCGCTGTTTGCCGGGGATGCCGGTGGAGAGGTTTTGAACGTCGTCCAATATCTGGAAACCCATACCCAGACTCTCCCACGCTTTGCCAAGTTTCGCTTCCAGAGAATCTACCCGGGGTTCTTCAGTGAGGTTTTTTCGGCTAATAGCAATGGCGGCCCGCGCCCCCAGAATAGCGGCAAGGGAAGCCAAACTTCCGGTCTTGTACCGGCACATTGTCAAATATGAATTCTCATCGGGAAATAGCTCAGATCGTCGATGCCAGAGAATATCATAGCCCTGCCCTAGATGCAAACAGCGCATCACTGCCAGCCAGTCTTGGAGAATCCGTCCCTTCGTGAGTTCGTCGAAATCCGACTGCTCCAAAACGATGCTGGGCAGGAAGTACATGAGATTGCCCATGTTGATGGCCATGTCCTCGCCGAACATTTTATGTATTGCCAAACCTCCTCGGCGGGTTAGAGAGGCATCTTCGATATCATCGATAATCAGAGAACCGTTGTGCGGAATTTCTGTAAAAACCGAAAGACGATCAGCTCTGCGGCCGCCTCCCAGAGCTTCACAGGTCAATATGGTAACAAGGGGGCGCCAACGTTTGCCCCCTCGGCGAAGGAGCTCCCGCCCTGGTTCTAAAAAGGCATCGGCCCAGTCGGCTGAGACATCCGAATAGCTGTCCCCTGCCACCCTGGCGAGCCAGGCAGTACTCACTTTTTCGGGCAACGCGTCAGCAAGAGCTTCTTCGATACGGACGATTCTTTCATCTAATTCTTTCATGATAAAGACTCAACCCTTGGGATTTGCTCTCACCACATGCCACTTCATCAGTCCTAGCAAGGGCAATCATCGCGGGATCCGAATTTAGACTCGTAGCTCATTGTTTGCGCCAGCTTCCTCAAGACCGATTTTTTTGTTGACAAGCAGCAAGAGCAGAACTGAGACCACGGTATCGAGTAAGGCGGTGAGCATCGTCAAAAGGGGTAATACAGGCGCCAGTATGAGCCAGCCGTCATCTAATCCCCGCCCATAAAGTTTGCCAAGTATGATGAGGGATGCGCTTAAACCCCTCTCTGGGCTGGCGAGCAATAGAAATGAAACAAGGAAGGAGAAGAGTGCTGTCCAGGCTGCCTGGAACAGGGTTATTTCCAGACTGGAGTAAGAACGGATTACGGTGAGCATGCAAATAGCACTTATCATCGCAGTGCCTGCCCGGGCGAACATCAAATAGATGGGGATCATAAATGCTGCACTGTGCCGCCGTATTTTCAGTTTTTCTTTGAGATTCTTGGTGAGGTTTCCGTAGTTAAATAATGGAGATGCCGATACCAGGGCCCCGGTTAATGCGTCTGACAAGGACGCAATGGTTTTCCATGGAGAGCGATTTTCGCGCACCTTCTTCAGCATGAAGGGAAACAGCCCACCAAGCAATACAATCACGAGTCCGAGCGAAACGGCTATCAGTGGTATAAATCTCTGAAAATCTACCACTTGTCGAGCCTGTATTACCACCGCCATGGATAGGAATGCGAGCATTCCAGGCATCAATACCAATATATAGTAGTTGATACGATAAAGAAGTCGGGAAAAGGAATCAAAGAAGTTGAACACCGGTTCGGCAATTTCTCTGTCATGATACATGTGCCAACCAAGCAGGAAGGCTGGGAGAAGTAGCGGAAGGATGAAGAACGAGTTGCCAACGAAAACACGAAAACTGTTCATTCTAATGGTTTCTTCAATAACAGAACCCAACTCCATCACGGAGAAATCTGAAGGGTTGCCTGGAATAGCGGGTATTCTACCGATGTTGATAATCCAAGCAATCATGGTGCCTAATACGGTGAGAACGGCAGCAGAAAACACGATATAGAGAAGCGATCGATAGGCAGCAGAACCAAGTTTTTTTAGCCTTCTTAATTGTGTAACCGCCACCGGAAATGAGAAGAATATCAGGGGCAATAACAAGTATCGCCCGATGCGCATACTCAAATCTACCACAATATCAACAATGTCAGCAGCGACTGTTCCTGTTTCCAACAGGAATCCAACAACTATGCCGACTGTGATACCGATAAGATAGCGAAACGGAGTTCTCATGATAAACCTCAAAGCATAGACTTGGTGATGCTAGACCCTCCGAAAGGCCATCGGCTTTCGGGATATCGATACCAGCTTCCTCTCAGTTTCTTGCTGCGTTCAGCCTCCAGCCTGATGAGATTGGTGGTAAATCCATCCGCATCGGGGGATTTGCAAACAAAACCAGCACACCAGAGTGAGAACGTTGAATCTCGGATTAGCGATTCAGCAAAAGCCACAAAGGCTCCATAGCTCAGTTCTTCCAGCGCTCCAGGTGTTCCGCCGCCGCGATGCGGCACAACCATCCCGAGAAACCCTCCTGAAGACTCCAGCAATGGAAGAACTTCTCTTACGAGTGCAATATTGCTCTTAACCGACTGTTCCAGCACGTTTTCAATGTCACTCCCGCCTGCATTGGCAAAATTGGGAGCATTCGATGGCCTCTGATAGAGAATCCAGGCCGCATTAACATCACCAAGCTTCCTGAAAGTCTCCCGAACGATGGCCTTGGTGGAAAACCACGAAGACCGATTCCAGGTGAGAACTGTAAGATTGGGGTTCGCGGTTTCGGCGGTATTGGTTTCCTTGCCCGCCACAGGAGCCACAACATGACATCCCTGGGCAAGGAGTTTTTCGATGAGTTTTCGGCCAGTGAGCGTCTCACTACCGGTTACCAGCACAACATCACTCATCAGTTCGTTCCACTGTGAGCATTGGCTATGAGACGATCGAGTTGATAATCCGCATTACGATCCGCTTCCCACCATTTCCTGAAGACGCGCATGAGCCGCCGCCGTCGCCGGTATCCAGAGATACCTCTTCCACTATCAACTATGGCGGAAAGGGAAAGGGAAAGAACGCAATCGTCCCATCCATCACGATCGTACCATAAGATATCGTTCCAGGAGTTTACTCCGCAAAGGCTTCGAAGTGCCGTCTTAGCCATGAGGTCCGATAACAGCTTGCCCGAGTGAGTATCAGCAGCATTCCAACCATCGGCTGATAGCAGCATTCCCACAAGCTCAACTATTCGACGCTCATCGGGCCCGGGGAAGCGGTCAGAAAGCCATTTGTCCAAGTCCCAAATGTCTCGGATTTCCGATATGCTGTGATTGGGGGCCACCGCCGCTACTGTGGCGAGAACACTCCAAATCGCTAGCAGCGTGGCCTGATCCCAATTGGGATTTCTAAAAAGCCGGTATATCTTCCGCCTGTTTCCCCTGCCGAGCGCGCGCCATTGCAATGCCGAGATCCCGAGGCGGGATTTCAGCAAGTCATATATCTTTTGAGCATCGAAATGAACTGTGGTCTCTCCTGAGAGCTGGCCGTGCTGTTCGGCAAGTCTCGTGAGAGATTCGGCAAACACAGCGGTTGCAGTGGGCCAGTTTGGCTGCTTGCCGCGCCGTATGGATGCGGCTATGGACCTGGCGCGGGGGTTGTCGATGATAGCGTTTAACGCATTGTGGACTGGCCTGAGTCTGATCTCGTATATAGCCGCCCAGGGATCGGAAATTCCCTGTCCGTTCAATTCTGCCGCGAGGCGCTCCCATATTCCATCATTGCTGTGCTGTTCAATACGGAACTCCATGTAAACCTGTCTACCATACCCATCAATTACTATTTCCAAGCCAGTTTCCCGCAATGCGCCCACGGAACGGATGAACCAGAGATTGCTAATCTGTTCCCTCATGAGACACCAGTCATTTCCCGATGCATGATTCAGCTCAAGAGCAACGGCCAGGGTGTCCTGTCTCATATGGCCTTCGTTGAGATTCACCGGAACCGCATGGTGTATATGTCCATGGGCTCTCTCATAGGCGTTGTTCACTATCACCAGGGCAGGGCCCCTCCCATCCGAATTCGTATACGCATAGACATCTTCAGCAACACCCGTGTTCTCCATCAGATCATATAACCGAAATAGCTCGGCTCCGGCAAAAAGGCTTCGGTGGGCCAAAAGTGGGAAGATTTCTCGTTCATGTCGCTCAACGAGGTAGGCGTCGGGCACTTCGTCCCAATATGCTCGGATATACTCCATACCGTATTTCTCGGTATAGCCTTCAATTTGTCCATGCCCGAACATCGGCAAGCCTGGAAGTGTGACCAACAATGTGCATACGGCAAAGTAGCGGTCGTCTTTACCAAACTGCGCAACGGCGGTTTCCTCGTCGGGGTTGTTCATGAAGTTGACAAAGCGCTGGAGTATCCCTGGATCGAATGACAGAGTTTCTTTGATTATGGCTCGGTATTCGTCGTTTTTACCATTCCGGAGCATATTCATGAAGGCTGAATTATATACCCGATGCATACCCAATACACGGACGAAATACCCCTCCATCATCCAAAAAGCCTCAGCGAGCAGCAAGGTGCCCGGCGCCTCGGTAGCTACCCGGTCTACCACTTCCCGCCAGAACTCCTTGGGAATAGCGTTGAAAAAATCCGCATCGGAAAGGGCATAATCAGACCTGGATGGTATGGCGCCACCCTCTCCCGGCGCGGGAAACCATAGGCGTCGTATGTGTTTGCGGGCCAGTACCATGGCGGCATCAAAGCGAATAATGGAGAAGTTCCGGGCCACATGAATAATATCCTGTATCACCGCTTCGCGGGCCTCGGCATTCAAAAAATCAATCTGGGCTGTATCATTCCAAGGCATGGTGGTACCGTCGTTTCCATGATAGACAAAGCGGGTATCACCTGTGTGGGTGTCGATGCGTTTGAATACTACGGCAGCATCGCTATGGTTCCAGTAATGGTCTTCCAGACGGATTCCCACACTCGAATCTTCTGACAGATTGTCAGAGTTGAAACTGTATCCAGGATATGGGCAATGCGCTACGCTTAAGAGCCATTCAGGATGATTTCTTACCCAGTCTGAATCTAAGCCGACATGGTTGGGAACCATGTCGCTGGAGAGACGGATACCATGGGAGCCGGCTCGCTGCCGCAGGTTTTCCAGGGCGCCCCACCCACCGAGTTCTTCAGCAATGTTATACCCGAAGAGGGAATAGGCCGATGCGGCTGCTTCGGGATTACCCATACGCCGTTTGATTTCCCGACTGGCATTGCTGCGCTCCCAAAGTCCAATGAGCCAAAGAGCATTGAAACCACGTTCGGCCAGAGTCGAGAGTTCCTCGTCCGGTATGGCATCCAGGGTATGGATGGGTCGTTTGTACTGCCTGGAGAGCTGGTTGAGCCAAACCAATATGTTCTTTGCCAGAAGAACCACCCGGGGCATCCAGGCATCGTCCCGACTGAAACGCGCGTTTTCATCCATGTCCAGCAACCCTGGACGCTGGGCTTGTCCCGGACCTCCGAAGCGAGGCCGAGTCTCCTCTTCTATCATGTCCAGGGCAGCGATGAGACCTTTTGCCCAGTTCCCTAAATACTTGCCCCATCGGGAAAGTATGTACATGAGCTGATCTCTAACGGAATTGGGCGCGGCCTCTACCGGTTTTCTCAAAGTGGCCAGCGGAGGGGAATCTTCGGGCTCTCGGGGTAAGCGCGCAGGATCTTCTGCGACGACACATTCCCACAATGGTCTGATATTTGCGTTTTCGGCATCGGGAAAATCACTAAAGAGCCGGTGGAATGGTGAAAAAGCCGGATCGTCCAATGACATTGATACCAGGGTATAGGAGCGCAGGGCTTCTTCCCGTCCGAGGCTGTCATTTTGAGCGAGCAGCTCTTGGGGTGTATGCTGACCACTCCACACCAGATGCATGGGATACGCGGTCATGATTTCCTGAAGACCCTTCTCTTTTATATCTGCCGGAAGGACAGATTCAGCGGTCTCAAGGGCAGCGCTTTCGTAGGAATCGTCACTGTCGGCGAACAGCTCAAGTATGAGTTCCCAGGCAGTGTTGATGCACGCCGCCCCATACAAATCTGATGACAATGGGGTTGCGTCGGGATCTATCCGGCGGTAGAGCAAGGAGAGTTCTCTGGCCTCTCGGGGAGAGCGCAGTATGAGCCGTCCCTTTTCATCAAAATGGCTAGCCGGGAGGTTCAGGACTTCTCGGGCTGCTCGGCTAATTGGCAAAACTGGAGTTGGGTTGGTATTATTCACGGCATTCCTTCGCTTGCCCGCAGGTTTTTTTTACCCGTCTGTTCCGGCTCGCATTCGCTCCTCAATCTGATTGATGCGATCCCAGATTTGGGCTGCCTGCTCGTAATCTTCCTCTTCCACCCGGCGTTCCAGCTCTTCTCGCAGCCGTCCTAGCTGTGCATCGAAGGGATTTTTCGATTCCATCATGCTAACGAAGATGCCATCTTCCTTGAGTATCAAATCGTCTACCATCATGGGGATTCTCATTCGTACGGCAAACGCCAGCGCGTCGGGTACCCAGGCTTCAAGCGAGAAGTACCTGTTTTCACCTGAGAAATGAATCACTGAACTGTATTTTCCTGACGTTCCGCGGTCGCTTGGGTCAAGGCTCAAAGATTGGCCCTCAGGCAGACTGCTTCCGGCCGATACACCTTCTGTCAATCCACCACTAGAAGAGCCGCCATTTTCGGACGAATCTTCGTCATCTGATTCATCAATGAAAATCTCTACCGATTGAGGAAAGGCTCTTAGGGATTGGCTCAATGTGCAAAACATCTCAGGAAAACGTGGCGGACGCTCTTCCAGCCCTGCAAGGGCCGCTAGAATGATTTGTGCCTCGCTGGAATTGAGGTATATGGGAATGCAACGTGGTGAGTTGGGGTGTCGGAGCAAAGCGGCTATCCCCTTTTCCGTTTTTCCGACAGTCCAGATTTCGGTTCTGATAAGCATTGAAGCAATCCTCCGTTATGGTAGCCCTGGAAAGTCCAGGGTAGCAAAATAATCAGTTAGGTTTTCTTTGCGACGTATTTCCCGCACCGATCCGTCTTCCTGAAGTAACAGTTCTGCCGGACGAAGTTTGCCATTGTAATTAAACCCCATCGCTCGTCCATGAGCACCCGTATCGTGGATAACCACCAGATCACCACGCTCAATGGGGGGCAATTTCCGATCGATTGCGAATTTATCATTATTCTCGCAAAGACTGCCCACCACATCATAGGTTTTACTCGCCTCAACCCCTTCCTTACCTATTACCGAAACATGATGATAGGCGCCATAAAGTCCTGGGCGCATCAAATCGGCCATTGAGGCATCTAATCCGATGTAATCCTTGTAGATATGCTTCTCATGGATCGCCTGCGTTACCAGATAACCGTGGGGACCGGTTACCATGCGCCCGCATTCAAAATAGACCGCCGAGAGCTTAAGTGCGGCATTTATCACATATCTTGTGTAGAGTTTTTCGATTCTTTTAGAAAGTTCTTCCAAATTCACCGGGCTCTGCTCCGGGTGGTAAGGTATGCCGATTCCGCCGCCGAAATTGAGAAAATCGATGCTAATCCCGGTGGTCTCGGTAAGCTCAACGAGGAGCTGTAGAAGTATATCGGCGGTCTCAACAAAATATTCGACGTTCAGCTCGTTAGACGCCACCATTGTGTGAATTCCAAATTGCTTCACGCCCTTTTCCCTCGCGGCGGCATAGGCGGCAAACATCTGCTCTCGGGTAAGCCCATATTTCGCTTCTTCAGGTTCCCCAATGATGGCATTTCCTTTCTTAATCGAACCGGGATTGAACCGGAAGGACAAGGCAGAGGGCAGTCCAATCTGCTCCAGATATTCCAAATGAGTAATATCATCAATGTTGATAATGGCCCCAAGTTCCTTCGCTTTCCGGTATTCCTCTAAGGGAGTATTGTTGGAGCTGAAGAAAACTTGATCTCCCCGTATGCCAACAGCATCCGATAGAATCAACTCAGCCATGGACGAACAGTCAGTGCCCATGCCCTCCTCGGCGAGAATCTTGAGAATGTGAGGATTTGGACAGGCCTTTACCGCATAGTAATTACGGAATTCCGTGGGAACCCAGTCGAAAGCTTTCGAGAAAGCGCGTGATGTTTCCCGGATAGCTCGTTCATCGTAAATGTGAAAAGGTGTAAGGTATTCCTGTGCGATTTCCCGGATATCGCTTTGAGTGAAAGGCAGAGTTTTTGCGTTCAATTTTTAACCCCTGGCGCCGTCGCGGTGGACTCTAAGCAATTCACCGTTGCTACTTTTGTAGCATCATAGACTGTAGCGCTGCTTTCTGCCTATAGTGCGATTATGATAATCATTCGTCGATACGCCATTTCCTTCTTGCTATCGGTCGTTTCGTTCTTACTCTTCGTGTCCTGCGGAAACCCGGCATTGTTCCGGATTTACAGCAGTACAGGCGTCGGTTTCGTAAACAATCGGGGGGACGTGGTGATTCCGCCAGAGTATCAGGAGGCTGGTGATTTTTCCGACGGGCATGCGCTGGTGGTAATAGACGGCAAAGGTGGGTGGATTGATAAGCGTGGCAATCTTGTTATTCCGGCCAACTATGAAGTGGCAGGAGATTTTCATAACGGACTTGCTATGGCTGTCAGTGGGCAAAGCAGTCTCGCAGGATTTCTGAACACCGAGGGTGAATGGGCTGTAAAGCCCGTATGGGAAAAGGCCGGGGATTTTTCACAAGGGCTTGCCTCTGTGGTAGGCGCATCGGGATCCGCATATATTACTACTCATGGGAAAGTGTTTTTTTCCCACGATTGGGATTACTCCCATCCTTTCAGCGAAGGCAGGGCACTTGTCGTGAAAGAGGATCTTCATGGCTTCATCAACTTCTCTGGCCAAGTGGTTGTAGAACCTCAGTATCGTTTTGCTCAAGATTTTTCCAATGGCCGAGCGCTCGTCGTGAAAGATGATAAAAGTGGCTTCATCAATCGACGGGGCAAGGTAGCAATACCACTGAGTTACGATTATGTCTCTTCATTTCAGGAAGGACGAGCCCTCTTTGTTCGGGACGGTCTTGTAGGATATCTGAACACTCGGGGTAAAGAGGTGATACCCCCCACCTATAGCTGGGGTGGTCACTTCTCACAATCCCTGGCATCCGTAGACGTAGATGGCCTTATAGGCTATATCAATCGCAATGGTACGATGGTGATTGAACCCCGTTTCACCTATGTCGAAGCCTTTGAAAAAAACCGGGCATTGGTTATGGAGAGAGATAGCTTCGCGTACATTGATCGCCGTGGCCGCATCGTTTGGCGTGAACCACAGCTGCCATGATAGTCATTCCTGCAATCGATCTTATCGATGGCCGATGTGTTCGTCTTACCGAGGGCGCCTTCGATACAGTTCAGGCATACTCCGACAACCCGGCTACAGTAGCCCGGGAAATGGCCAACGCTGGCGCTCAAAGACTGCATGTTGTCGATCTTGATGCCGCCCGGGGTCTGGAAAACAATTTGAGCGCTATTCGGGGAATTCGCCAGGCCTTTCCCGGCGTGATAGAAGTTGGCGGAGGCATTCGCACACTCAAAGATGCCCAGAGAGTATTAGACATTGGCGTCGACTATCTCATTGTGGGCACTGCCGTTGCGAAGACACCGAAACTCGTTGCCAACTGGGCCCGGGCGCTGGGTCCGGTTCTCATAGCCGGAATCGATGCCCGTGACGGCGTTGTGAAGACATCCGGATGGAAGTCTGAGTCTTCCCTCCGTGCTGTTGAGCTGGCCGCCGAGGTTAAACAGCTGGGTGTTATCGAAATCATCCACACTGACATTTCCCGTGACGGCACTCTTAAAGGACCCAATACAGCCGAAGCTGTTGCCATTGCCCAAGTGTCGGGTTTGCCAGTGATAATCTCCGGGGGCATTGGCAGCATGGAACACCTAGAAACCCTGGCAGCATCGGCTCCCATCGGTATATGTGGGGTAATTTTCGGCAAAGCACTCTATGAGGGTCGTGTAAATCTCGAAAAGGCTATTCGCCTACTAGAAGGCGGGCCGGGGAATACAAGATAGGGAATTTCCCTTTCTTTGGCGGTTAATTGGCCCAGCATCCCAATATCCGCTAATATCGAGATGGAAGATTTGCGCCGGGCAATGACTCTTATCAGAGGATTCGGAGAATTTTATTATGGAAGAAATAACAATGAACACGATGACAGACGATCCACCCTGGCCAGTTCTGGTGGGGATTAAAGATGATGTGCAGGCCGCAGCACTGATGAATCACAAAGCCTATCGCAAGAGCGTGGAATCCAATATCCCCTGGCTGGTGCACCCGCTTACAGGGAGAATTCTACCCTGGCCGGGAAAACCAACCATTCTTTCTCTCGTAAAAGCGCCGGGGCGCTTTGAAATGAAACTGCCATCCGGTACTACTACCAAGCCTTACGGTGAGGCTTCTCCCGAGAGTATCAGCTCCGATATTCGTAGCGATAGGGAGAATACGTCCGACAGCTCCCTGAATCAAGGATGCAATGATGTGATGGAGCGGCTTTCAACCCTTGTCGCTGAGCGGCGCAAAGCTATGCCTGAGGGGTCTTATACAACTCATCTCTTCGCTGAAGGCTTGGAGAAAATCCGCAAGAAAACCGGTGAGGAAGCTATCGAATTGATACTGGCCCGAAACGAACATGATGTAATCTATGAGGCCGCCGATCTCAGCTACCATCTTCTTGTATTGCTTGAAGCCTCGAATCTAAGTTGGAGGGAGGTGTTAGAAGCGCTTCACCGCCGGCACCTCGGGTAGGGTGGCCACGAACGCTTCGGGCTTTTCCATCACCTCGAAGAGCATGGATCTGGATTCGCCATCATGAGTGGTCCATACCATTTCGATGCGTGGGGGTGGTTCGAAGAAACTCAATAGTCCTCTTTTTTTCGGTTTCACCCGAAATACCTGTAATGATGTGATTGGTATTTCGGTGATTTCGTCTCGGGTTCGGCTTTTTGCGCCACTGAAGAACAACATGGATACCCAGTTTTCGGATTGGAAGGTTTGGAAGTACACGGCATTGGCGGTTGTATAAAACAGACCCCAGAGCGGCAAATTGTTTTCTTCACGAATTACCTTGCCTAATATCTTGCCCCGTATCGGTGTACCCAGGGCTTCTTCCCTCTCCTTCCAGAATATATCAACGTCAACGCCTTTTTTTCGTCTAAACAGCATGGCTGTTATTCTAAACTAGCATGAGCTTTTGTTCCAACGCTTCCTGTCTGAGATTGCATCGGAAATAGGCCAGAGAATGATAGCTTGGAACATCTCCGTGCCTCTTATCGCTGTTCTCAATCGATTTTAATGCCACAAACGACTACCCCAACGGCTGGCATTTGCGTATGATAGGTGTATATGCATGGAAACGATATTTCGCTATGGATTGCCGAGCTGAAGCTATGGCCCCTCATCGTCGTACTGGCACTCAATCTTCTTTTCCGAAAATACGGAGCAGCGGCCACTCGCAAGCGCATGTCGTCCTTGTACCATGCCATAGCCGTTTTCTTGATTATTTCAATGGCTGGATTCGTAGTGGCAAGAGGTCTAACTGATATATACCTGTATGCTGGAGTGGCTGTCGTAGTCGTCCTATTCATCATTTTTCGAAAAAGGGTTTTTCCCTACCAACTCTCCTGTCCTCTATGTCACGTGAGGCTTGATTTCAAGACCATTTATTTCATTGATGATAATCTTTGTGCGTCCTGCCGCGATGGGGAAAAGGTTCAAAAGGATGTCTCTGACGAAGATACCGCTTAGAGAAGTTCTGATACCGAGTTTGCCGACTGTTAAGCATTCCATAAGCGCCATCTGAATAGGAGATTTTCGCTGAAATTATTGTTTTTTTTCATCGATGGCCTTGGTCTTGGAGATGACGAAGACTATAATCCCGCTCGACAATTATTTGATGGTATTACCGGTTTTCCCTTTGTCGCCAGTTCTGCTCCTGGGGAATTTTCCCGTGGAGTATTGATAAGTGCTGATGCCACCGGTGGGGTCCGTGGACTGCCCCAGTCAGCTACCGGTCAGACGACTCTGATAACCGGTGTGAACGCGGCGGCCCGTCTTGGATATCATCTAACCGCATTGCCGAATCGGATTTTGGTTGAGCTGATTCGTGAGCGAGGCATTATGCGCCTACTTGCTGATGGTGGAATCACTGTGACTGCATCCAATTTGTACACCCATGAGTTTTTTGCGCAGCGTGAGCGCATGGAAAAACAGCGAGGAAAAAACTCCCTACCTGTCTCCGCGCTAACGATACGGAGCTCTGGAACGCCCTTTAGGTATCCGGAGGATTATGCCCGGGGCAGGGCGATCTTCACGGATCTCACAAACCGCTTTCTTCAAGACCGGGGCTATGATATCCCCCTCATCACTGCGAGTGAAGCGGCACAACGCATGGTAGCAATATTGGATGATGCGGATTTTGTCTTTCATGAATACTTTGCCACGGACAGCTACGCCCACAAAAAACAAACAGAAGATTTGGATCGGGCCCTAAAAGAAATCGATCATTTTTTCCACACCCTTCTCAACTTGGTCAATCTGAAAGAAACAGCGATACTTGCGGTGAGCGATCACGGTAACTGTGAAGATTCCCGGAGTTCCAATCACAATCGGAATCCGGTGCCGGTTCTTCTATTCAGTCAAAACGAAACTGCCCGAGCCAAATTTCGCGACATTACAAGTCTTGAGGACGTGCAAGCGGGAATTCTAGCCTATTTCGGTTTGGGGGACCAAAGAGAGCCGCCCGCCGAAACGGCAAATGAACCGAGAGGATGATATGGCGCGATTGGGACGCGATTCAGGAGCGTTCCAGACACTCAGGGGTCAAACTTCGCCACAGGCGGCATAGAGGTTGGCAAATAGCCGGGGAATCTGGGCTGTGGGCAGGGATGAGTAGGCTATACGCACAAGATCGTCCAAGGCGATGATACCAGTATCGTAATCCTTGAGCAACTTCTGGCGGACCAGCTCCGCGTTGCCGTTACCAACTCTGACGCACATGAAATACCCGGAGTTGAAAGGAAGCGCGACGAAGCGATCAGCGTATTCTGAGTGCTTCTCCAGTACAGAAATCACCGCATCGTGTCGGCTCTTGAGCAGTTGGAAAGCCCTTTTCTTTTCTGAGCTGTAGGCGGGATCGTCATAGGCTGCCAAAAGCAGGGACTGGGCGAGATGTGAATCGTTAGAGATGCTTCCCCTGACAACCCCAGCCGCCTTGTCTTCCAACGCGGCAAGAGATTCAGTCCCCAATCCCTTTCCGGCAAAGCTGATAAATCCCACTCGAAATCCCCAAACATAATCTTCTTTGGTGGCTCCATCCACTTTGCAAGCAACAACATTCTCATGCAGCGACGCGAATTTTCCAAAGGGGGATTCAGCGGCGATTCCCTTTCGAAAAACAAGGCCGAAATAGGCATCGTCGACGATGGTTAGTATCTTTTTCCCAGCCTCGGCGGCCTTTTTGACAGTATCGACAATGGCATTCATTTCTTTCTCGGTGGGTGTGTAACCGGTGGGATTGTTGGGAAAATTCAACAGCAGTATTTTCTTCTCGCCATTGGAGCTGAGACAGGAGGCCAGGGAGGAAACATTGAATGCGGCATCGGATTGATTGCTGTCGAAGGTGGGGAAAGTCAGCATTTCGGCAGCACAGGATTCAGCGAATATCAGACGGTAGTTGCCCCAATAGAGATGGGGGAGGATTATCTGATCGCCTTGGTTGACAAACATGTAAGCGACTACTGATAGACCATGAGTGAGGGCGTTGGTAACAACCGGTCGCGAAATTGGGGTGTTTCCAAGTGAGGGATTTTTCGTCCGTATCATGGTTGCCCAGCGATCGCGAATTGCGGGCTTCCCGAAGCTTGATGCATAGGTAAACACCTCTGAGGGGGGTAGATTGATGCGTTTGGCTAGGGGTGAGAGGCGCAAAGGAGACCCATCTTCTTCTTTGGCCTCACCAATGGACGCATTGATGGATTTTCCTTGGGCATCCAGACCCTGGGCAACCACACCCTTACGGGGAAAGAATATTCGCCGTCCTCGCTCTGAGAGAAGAGCGAGGGCTATTGGTCCATCGGCTTCAAGGGTATTGTTAAGTTCGGCAGCTTGTGGATTCATGACGCATTCCTTCAAATAGTTTAATATAGCCTCTAGACCACTCACAATAGGCGTTAGGGGAAGTGTACCTGGATAAGGGCATCACTTCAACTCGACGCGCAAGGGGGTAATAACAATGATCTCAGTAAAAACTATACTGCATGTTATCGCCATCGGCATTACTAATTTTCTTTCAAAATTTGTTTTTGGGATTATAATTCCGCTCAAACTCAATGTTCGGTATAAAAACTTGCAGGCTGTTTATTCCACCCATACGTCCTTTATCCTCTTACCGAATCATACCAGTCGATGGGACCCTTTCATTCTCTCTTTTCCGGTGCTTCGACCCATACGCTGGGTAGGATCCGATGCAGTTTTCAGGAATTCAGCCAGAATTCTCATGATGATGTGTGGTGCGATCCCGAAGATAAAAGAACAATCGGATATGATAGCGATCCAAAGCATGAAGAAGGCGGTTTCTCTGGGTCATATTGTCGGTATGTTTCCTGAAGGGAATCAGACTTGGAACGGAGAGACGATTGATATCATACCGGCAACGGCAAAACTCGTTAGATTACTAAAAATTCCGGTGATTGTACCACTTCTCAAGGGGGGCTATCTCACGAATCCTCGATGGGCCTGGACGGTTCGACGAAGCCGCATTGATGTGCATTATAGGCGAGTTATCGACGCTGATGAAGTGAAGACTCTGAAATTGGTGGAAATCGAAAGGCGAATCAACGACGCATTGAGTTACGATGAGTACAAGTGGCAAAAAAAACAGCGAGTACCCATCCGAAGCAGTATTAGAGCGGAATACATGGAGCTGGCTCATTTCATTTGCCCCGCGTGTGAGACTGTAGGAAATATGCAATCCCAGGGCAATCAATTGTTCTGCACTTGTGGCTATGTTGTCTTGGTAGACAAATACGGGTTTTTTGTTTATCCGGAGAATGGACCAAGTTTTGAAAAACCTAGCCACTGGATGCGTTGGCAAAGCCGTTTCCTTGTAGATAGAATCAGGGAAAAATTGGACGAAATGAGGAATGGCGGCAATGTTGATGTAGTGCTCCTGAGGGATGCCGATGTTACCCTGATGATGGGTAAGCGGGCGTTGCCAATGAAAACAGTACTTCGTGGTGAGGCACGGCTCTACAAAAACCGGCTCGAAATCGGCAACCCCGGTGAAACGGTTTCAGTGTTTCCACTGCGGGAGACGACAGCAGTGAACATTTTTAAGCAGCAGAAATTTGAGTTTCGGTTCGAAAAAACTCAATATCGCCTACAGTTTCCAACCCGTCATGTATCGGGATTGAAATGGGAAATAGCCTACAAGGGGCTGAGAGAGATTCAGGTGGAAAGAGGAGAATGGGCTGGTAACAGCGAAAACTCCGGTTGAAATCAGCATCCGCCTTACGCACGGAGAATCTTGGGCCTTTGATAACACAATTATTTTATTGAGCCTTGAACCATACCTCTGATGATGCTCTTCTGGGCTATTAAGAAAAACACAATGATGGGAACCATGGCCATCAAAATAGACGTGAGGATGAGGTCCCACTGCTTCACATAAGCGCCCGCGAAATTTGAAACCGCCAGTGGGATAGTCATGACCCGGTTTCCCTTGCCGAGTATAAGGAGGGGCAAAAGATAATCGTTCCATATCCAAATACCGTTGAGAACCAGTACTGTCGCGTGTATCGGCTTCAATATGGGGTAAATTATCCGGTAGAACGTGCTTATTCGCGAAGCACCATCTATGTGCGCCGCTTCTTCAAGCTCATAGGGAATGCTCTTGATGAAGCCGTGGTACATGAACACCGATAGAGACATTCCGAAACCCAGGTAGGCGAGTATGATACCGGCATAGGTACGCAGCAGTTTAATACCGGTTATCTGGAACACAGTACGAAACCATGAAAGCAGGGGGAACATCACAATCTGGAAGGGGATCACCATAGCCGCGACAAACATCAGAAAGATGATCTGAGAAATTCTGGTTTTCGTCCGTACAAGTACCCATGCCGCCTGGGAAGAGAAGAAAATAAGGACCGCCAGCGATACCACGGTGATAATAAGCGAGGAAATGAATGAAGACTGGTATTGTACGTTGGGACTGGTCCAAATATCCGCGATATTCCGGAATAGCTGCGTCCAGTCATCCGGGAGTTTCATGGGAAATTGGGATGCCGAAAAAGCGTCCTTAGCGGAATTGATAAGAACAATGCCGAAAGGAAGCAGGAAAATGATGAACAAAAAAACTCCGATGATTTCCAGAAGCAAATCCTCTTCTTTGCGCTCAGTCATAGCTCAATCTCCCGCTTCTTGCTTGTTCGCACCTGTATAATGGATATCACCACCAACACTATGAAGAAAATAAAGGCCCTGGCCTGCCCTTCGGCTAGCTTGTTTGCCCGGAAGGCTGTGTTGTAAATGTCCATGGCCAGCAATTCCGTGCCGAAAATGGGTTTGCCCATGAACATGGCCGAGGGTCCCCCCGCGGTGAGAGAAACATTTACATCGAACTGCTTGAATGAATTGACCAGAGTGAGGAAGAGCGTAATGGTGAAGGCCTGCGCCACCATGGGTATGGTGATATTCTTCAGCCGATGCCAATTGTTGGCGCCGTCGATGCGAGCCGCCTCATGAAGTTCCTGGGGAACACTTTCCAGAGCTGCCACGTAAATCATCATGATGTACCCGGCATATTGCCAAGTGCCCACCACCACCAGGGCGAGTACCGAACTGCCCCGATTTGCCAGAATCAAATTGTCAGGATTCGCCAGAGTTGCCAAGAAACCCCAGGATTCACCCAATGCGGGTATGGCATTGTTGAAGATAAACTGCCATACAAAACCAAGTATCAGCCCCCCAATAAGATTCGGTAGAAAAAACCCCACCCTGTAAATGTTCCTACCCTTAATAGCGCTGGTAACCAGTAAGGCCAGGAGAAAAGCGACAAGATTGATAGCAACGACATTCAATGCCGTGTAAATGAAGGTGAGAATAAATGAGTAAATGAAGGATGGGTCAACAAGACTTTGTGTGAAATTCATAAAACCGACAAATGTCAGATCGCCACCGGCCCGGGCCGAAGAACTCCAGCTAGTGAACGAGTAGAAAATTCCCAGGAAAAAGGGCACGAGAATTACCATTATAAACGCGAAGAGAACCGGCGCCAGAAACAGCCAGAAAACAATTTTATTTTCTTTGGTATTTTCCATAAATTCAACTCAAAGTCACACACCCGGATCGCCAAAGACGAACCGGATGTGTGAAAAAATAACCTTAGAGGCTCTCAAGGGCTTCAGTCATCAGAGCGATGAACTGAGCTTTGCTAATTGAACCATTGGCAAACTGATTATAGATGGGCGCCAAAGTCTGATCTCGGAATTCACCTGTGAACAAGTACTGATTCCAAGAATATACCTTGTCCATTGCCGACCATTCCTGAACCGACTTCGAGAGCTGACCACTGGGATTGAGCGTGACACTTGAAAAGGCCGGAATCATGCCCGCCTCATTAACCATGTAATCGGCTCCCTCGTCCGTGGAAACCAGATCGACGAGGAATTGTTTGGCAGCTTCAACATTGGGTGATTCAGCATTCACCGCATAAAACGAAGGCGCCGCAACGAAGATGCCGTCCGTTGCGCTAGCCATGGAACCATGCGGAGCAAACGCTATTTCGAAGGTAACCCCCGCTGCTTCCAGATTTGGATCTACCCAGTTACCCTGATGCAAGAACGCCGCCTTGCCAGCGGCAAACGCGCCAACCTGAGCGTCGTAATCACCTGTGGTGAGAATACCCTTATCCGCATACATGAACAGAAGCTCAACCCAGTCGGCGTATTCAGAGAGGCGACGCGCATCAACTTGGCCTGCTAGCAGAGCGTCTGCGGCAGAAGTATCGCCGTAGGGAAGGCCGTTGGACAGCAGGGAATTGAAGTTATGATGAGCCGTAACCCAGCCCATATCCGGACCAGCCGCCATGGAAACTACCGAATCCAGACCCAACTTTGCCTTCATACCATCAATTTTCCTGAAAGCAGCCCTGTAAGCATCCAGATTGTCCAAACCCGCGGGGTCGACCCCAGCTTTGGCCAGGATATCCGCGTTGTAAGCCATGCCCCAGCCTTCAATCGATACCGGGAAACCATACACCTTACCATCATACATGAAAGCAACCGAAGTTTTCTCTACCCACGGTTCTTTGGAGAGATCAAGAACAATTGCTTCCCACTCCAGATAATCCTCAACACCGTTGAAAGCGAAAATATCGGGCATTTCACCCGCGGCATAATCGGCTTTCAGCATCTGACCCAACTCGCAAGTGCCGCCACCGCATGATTTAATAACTACTTCAACACCATTAGCATCACCCCATGCCTCCGCATAAGCCTTCAACTGAGCATCGATTTCGGGTTTGTTCTGAGCAAGCACAATTTCTGGTTTCGTGCCGCCTTCACCATTTGCAAAAACACCACCGGTAAAAACCAACAATGCAACCAGTACGAGAACAATTCTCTTCATGTAAAAACTCCTTTATTGACCCTCCGCGTGGAATAGGTCTGTCACATGAGATTCATGATAGAACGATTATCCCAAACACATGGCTTCGCACTATCAGAAAAAA
>Ga0209562_1000267_pt1 | contig 20074 bp, 16 predicted proteins | sample WorMetvacBELIZE2_FD_187399 | JGI IMG/M metagenome (GOLD analysis project Ga0209562, IMG submission 187399) | Marine gutless worms symbiont microbial communities from Max Planck institute for Marine Microbiology, Germany - Olavius vacuus BELIZE.2... | ecosystem: Host-associated > Annelida >... | reverse complement strand
CATGACACAGTTTTGCAAGGGTTTTGAACAGTCCCCCCTGCCCTGATTTTGCAAAAAACACAAAATCAGGAGTAAAATAATCAAATCAGAGACAAGGGCAAGCATAAATCTAGTCATAATTTGTCCAAAAAACTAAAAACTTTTATCGTATTAGTAACTTTTCAAGTTTTGACCCAAAAACGGTCATTTTTTCAACAGGCCCCCAAAGGAAGACAAAAAAAAAATTTTGTTACATACTGCGGTTCTTTGGTTAGGAAGGTTCACTTTGAAGGACTGCCCAAATGGCGAAGAAAAAGTCGGGTCAAGAAGAAGAGAATGAAATTCTCTGTTTGAAGAAAAGTCTCATCATCTCGAAGCAAGAATGTGCTCAGTGGGAAGAAGGGTTTTCTCAGCTAGAACAGGGGTGTGCTCAGTTGGAAAAAGAAAATCAGGTCCTCAAAGAAAAACTTGGGGCCAATAGCGGAAACAGCCCTAAACCTTCGTCACAAGATCCTTTTCGTGGGAGCCGATCTTCTAGACCTACAGGTAGCAAGCCAGGGGGTCAGTTTGGCCATCCTGGCCACATAAGGGCACTCTATTCCGAGAATAAGGTCACTAAGAACGTAGATCTTTTTCCAGAAGAGTGTTCGAGCTGTCATAGCAAAATTTTTGAAGAGTCTGTTACATCCCTTCAATTGCATCAAGTGGCAGATATATCAGAAATTTCTCCAAACGTGACTCAATATCGGATATACACGCTTAAATGTGCGCATTGTGGAAAAAAGGTGCGAGCTCAACTACCCAAAAAAGCGAAACATAGCTTTGGTCCTCGTCTGCAGGCTTTTTTAGCAGCACAATCAGCGGAAGGCCTTATCAGCAGAAGAAGGCTCAGCTCTTTGGCAAGCTATTTTAAGATCAGAGTGTCTCTAGGATCGACTTGCAATATTCTCAAAAGGGCGGCTGATCTTCTAAAGAATCCAGCAAAAAAGATTCAAGAACATGTTTTGCAACAGGGAAGAATCCACGCGGATGAGATTAGCTGGAGGGTGACAAAGGAAAAAAGCTATCTATGGATGGGAGCGACACCAGATTGCACCTTCTTTAACGTCAACCCCTCTCGCTCTGTTGAGGCTTATAAACGCATTTTTGGGTCGTTTAGAGGAACCCTGGTCACAGATCGATATAGCTTGTGCAATCAACATCCTGGCCGCAGACAGAGTTATCTGGCTCATATTGATAGGTCGCTCGCCAAAATGGAGCAAAGAGAAGGGGTCGATGCATTCTGTAGCAAAACGAGTCAAAAGGAGTTAGGGAAGATATTCGCATTGTGGCACGAATACAAAGCGGAAAAATTTTCTAGAGAAGAGTTACAGAAGAGGGCAAAGGATCCCATCGAAAACATTAGAACGATTCTTATGTTTGCGGCGGAAAAGGCAAAACTCCGTCAAAGTAAATCCTTAGCCCGCAATCTGTTGAAATGTTTTTCACATCTGTGGACCTTTCTTTATGAAAAGGGAGTCAAACTTACGAATAACTTGGCTGAAAGGGCTCTTCGTCCTTGTGTGATACTTAGAAAAATTTCCCTAGGAAGTCAATCGACTTGGGAAGCTAGACTGATCGAAAGGTTGATGACCGTAGCTGTCACTTTGCAACAAAGGTTGAAAAATGTGTTTCTCTTCCTAACCGCGCTCTTTGAATCTTTCTACGAGATAAGGCCTCCCCCCTTTCCTAGTTCTGTAATTTAAGTTAGGTATGGCGGCATGAGTCGTGCTCTACGGTGTCTTCCTTCTTTTCAGAATTCTTTGGAGGAACGCAATTTCGAGAAAGTGAAAAGTGGAAGGTCTAGTAGTGGTTTGCTGGCTATAAAGAAGGAGGAGTATCGGTTTATTCCGTTACCCCCGTGAACACGTACGCCAAAGAACGAATCAGAAGACTCTCACAAAAACTTTCCATTCCACTCAAGAACAGGATGTCAAAGGACAACTATAAGAAACATTGCAAGGTAAAGAAATAGCCAAAGAAGGAGTTAACACACTCAAACTACAACTTTATGCCAAAGGGGAGGAGCTCGCAAAAACACCCTCCCAACTGAAAGCAGAATCGAAAAATGGAGAAGCGGCCAATAGATAGGCTTAAAAAGCCCCCACGGCAACTTTCTCCAAAAAGTGTCGAACTATAAAATGGAGAAGTTATGCAAGCATTTTACACATTTGCAACAAACAAGAATCCGTGGATGGGTCGTCTGCCCATATGCCTTTTAGAAACCACAGTAACCTCCTTGATGGGACATCCCTTTTTTACCGATCACAACATGTTGCATGCATGTTCCTCTATCCTTTTTGGTTGCTGCTTTTCGCTAGCCTTCGACACAATTAAATGTCCTCTTCCCAATGCGCAAGGCCCACTCCCTTCAACCAATGAAGTTGCAGGCCCAATTGCAAGTATGTGTGAAGCGTTCAAGATATCGTACTTAACAAAGACCATCCCGTTCAAGTCAGCTGTTAAACTCTTTTTATCTATACCCTGTTTGTTGATGGGGTTTAGAGTCGTAAGCTCAATATTACAACCATATTTCCCGTCTCAACATGATCTCTCTCTACAGTGTGGAGTCATCCAGCTCCTCATCTTGGCCATCATTGAATGTATCACACTACGAACAAAACTAGAAGTTCAGAAAAACTCGCTAAGCAAGGGTTCCCAAAACATACCAAAGCTCGAACGCTCGAAAGCAAAAGCTCCAAAGCGAAGAGATAGGCTTCCTCATAGCGAACAAATCAAAGAGCTCTCACAACAACTTGCTGCTCAAGGAAAGGAACTCGAAAAAATAACTTCTCAATTGCAAGAAAAAACGCAGAAAGCGGAGGTAGCCAACGAACAAATCAAAGAGCTCTCACAAACACTTGCTACTCAAGAGGAGAAACTCGAAAAAATAACTTCTCAATTGCAAGAAAAAACGCAGGAAGCGGAGGTGACCAACAAATGGGTCGACGAACTCTTGGAAATCCTTAAGAAATCAGGGAAGGCCGACGAACAAGTCATAACACTCTCACAGACACTTGCTATGCAAAAGGAGAATCTCAAAAATGCAATGCAGGAAGCAGAGACGGCCAAAAAACGAGCCAGAGAGCTCTCACAAACACTTGCTACTCAAGAACAGGATTTTAAAGAGCAACTACAAAAAGCATTGCAAGACAAAGAAATGGTCAAAGAAGAAATTGAAGTACGCATTCACGGAGGGTAACGGCATAAACCGATACCCCCCCTTCTTTATAGCCAGCAGACCATCACTAGACCTTCCATTTTTCACCTTCTCGAAACCGCGTTCCTCCAAAAAATTCTGAAAAGAAGGGAGACACTGTAGAAGAGCACAACTCATGCTGCCCCCCGAAGTATACCTAACTTAAATTACAGAACTAAGGAGGGGGGTGACCTTACTCGTAGAAAGATTCAAAGAGCTCGGTTAGGAAGAAAAACACATTTTTCGACCTTTGTTGCAAAGTGATGGTTACGGTCATCAACCTTTCGATCAATCTAGCTCCCCAAGTTGATTGACTTCCTAAGGAAATTTTTTTGAGTATCACATCTAAGTAAAGACCGTTGCATAACCTCTGATTGACCAACTTAATATAAAAAGCCATGGGAATTCAAGCGAAGAGCCCAAAATTTACAGTCTAATTAAGTTTTTCATTATAAATTACTTATACATATTTTTCTTCTTTTCTATTGTCGTTGTGCCACATGGCTTGGTGATCAATGACAAGCTTTAAGGGAAGTTATGCAACGGTCTTTTTGTGTAGTTAATGATATTTTTGATATCGTCGACAAAGATCTTTGGGTAAAATACCCGCAGCAGCTTCACTCAACATACCGATTATTTGGGCCTCACTTAACTTGCTTTTCCTCATGCGTAGATCTCCCGTGTAAACATATTAACAGAAAATCTTACTTACTCGCAGTCTTAATTTTAGGGGGGTTATCTTGCGCATTTCGAAAAAACGAAGTGTGAACAAAATCGCGCAACATTTTCTCAAAAAGAATTAGCACAAGACGTTGATTTTCCACATAATAAACCTATAATCGAACAGTTAAATTGGAAGCAGATTCGCACGACGCACCCTCCGTGAACGCATACGTGCAAAACATTTCAACAAATTACGGACCGTCGATGTGCATTGCGCCGTCATGCCGACCCCCTTCGCTCGCGCACAGCGAGCGGTTTGCGCAACTCTCCCTCTCGAAGCCCAAGATTCCCATATCTCTGATAACGAATGCTCAAAGAGGTTTCTACCAAATAGTGCAACAATTCGATACGACCGTTCATTAATACGGGAGCTCGAGCAATAAAGCAGAGGGAATGAGCCGCCCCCCTCATCAGTTCATCACTCGGAGTATGTAACACGCGGACCCTTCTAAAATGTCCCGCACGCACACGTTTGATAAAAACAGCCTCCTCCTCCTCCTTGAGCGTGAAGAGGGGCAGAAGAGAAGCCCAGTCGATCTGTTTAAAACGTTGGGCCGTTTCTCTGGTCCAACTTACCTCTATTTTGGCTTCTACTGTTAAGGCTGCGGCAAATACCCTTAGAAAATCAATTGGTTGATCCCTTGCATCGATACGAAACACCATTTTTTTACAGGGAAGAGAATAGACAAAATTGTCTTCTCCGATGAGTTTTGCATGGTCTCGATTCCTTTTCAGTTGATTCCAAAAAAAAGCATAACTAGCAGTGCTGGCATACCAAATCCCAAGATGTTCTGCGGAAAGAGTGATCTTTTCAAAAGAACGGGTGAGACGGTTGACCCAGTCGCTTACCGGAAATTTCTCTTTGGGCATATCCACCTGTTGTGCATGCATCAATTGAACTAGGTAGTGATCGCCACCCGTTTTGGCGATAAAGCCCACATGACTTGATTTACACCCCCCAAAAGGTTGCCTTTGCACTTTTGCCCCAACTGAAGGACGGTTGACATAATAGTTTCCAGAACTCATAGAACGATGCCACTTTTCTTGCTCTCTTTGATCGAGAGAGTGTAATCCTGCCGTGAGTCCATAGGGAGTGGCATTGGCAAGGCGAATCGCATGTTCAAGGTCATCCGCACGCATGACCCCCAAAACAGGTGCGAATAATTCAGTTAAGTGTGCGAATCCTCCCTTTTTGACATCCCATCTAATCCCTGGAGTCCAAAGATTAGAAAATCCTTCAACCTGTTTTGGCCGAAGTAACCAAGACTCTCCCGGATCCAATTGCGTAAGCCCCCGGTAAAGGTCAGGCGAGGGAGAACGAAGTAGGGGAGTGATCTCGCTGGCCAAACCTCTTGCAGGACCTACTTTCAAACTTTTGACTGCGTCAATCAATTGGTTGCGAAAATGAAGGTCGTCGTAAACCTCTCCTTCTACAATGGCCAGAGAGACTGAACTACATTTTTGGCCGTTATAACTAAAGGCAGAATGAACCAAGTCCTTGATCGCGAGAGTTTGGTCCGCCATCGCCGTAATAATCATGCTATTTTTTCCCCCAGTTTCCGCAAGTAGGTCTAAATCGGGGCGGTGGTTGAGGATCTGTTTGGCGATCGCCCTCGGGCCGGAAAAAAAAGCCCCATTCAATCGAGGATCTCCTACCCATTCTACCCTATCCGCATCGACGACAAACTGTAGGGCTTCTTTTGGGACACCCCCTTTCCAAAAAATCTTGGCCAGTTCCCACCCAATTAAAATTACCTCCACCGCTGGGGAGAATATGACACAATTCCCCGTGACAAGGGCAGAGAATAGGCTCCCTGCAGGAGTAGAGAGGGGAAAATCCCAAGAGGAAAGTACTAACAAGGTTCCTTTGGGAGTCCAGCAAATATCTTGATAGTGAGCAAGTTGTCTCATTGAACGCCAATAAAACTCTCCCAAATCAATGGCATCTGAAATTTCTAGATCTGCCTCCTGAACGGGTTTTCCACAATCGGTCACCATCTTTTCGATTAAATGTGATCTGGCCAGACGAAGCTCGCGGCAGACATTGATCAACCGCTGAAGGCGTGAAGAGAGAGGGAGAGAAGCCCAGTCAGATTCATATTTCTTGGCCACTGTGACCGCCAGCTCCTTATCCTCTGACAGAGCAACAGTATAGGTGTAGGCCTGCTTTTCTGGGTCGGCAGGGTCCACCCCCCTTCCCTCATGGAGGGGATGAAAGATCTCTTGTCCCCCAATGACTAGGGGGATGGTCACCGTTTCATTTTCCTTCCTTCTCCTTAGGGTGGACTCAACCCAAGTCTGATGGTGTGGGAGAAAGAAACAGGTATCTGGTTCATTTTCAAAGGGATCTGTTTCCTTTAGATGTTGGGGTTCTTCCCACCGATCTTGCAACGAACGAAAGTCTTCCCTATATCGCTCGATTTGGCAACAACTCTGCGAAAAGAGGGAGGCTTGTTCCTTCCACACACCGGATCGAACGGAGAGATGAGAGGGGGAAGATACAAAATATTTCTCATGTGTCCATTCACAAAATCGACGCATGAGATGGGGGATTACATGAGAAAACTTTTCTGTGGAAATGACGGAGTAGAGGATGGTTACCTGACTTTTTTTCCATGTTTGTACCAACCTCTCCACGTAACTGGTTAGCCCTTCGGAAACCTCAAAAGAAACAAAGGAGGTGATATGAAGCTCTTCGCACACAACGGTTGCGAAGGCAAGGTCGAACAGATTGTGGGTCGCCACAGACAAATGGACAGACTCAACATGTTGGGGAAGTGTGCCATAAAGCAACATTCTCTTGTAGTTCGCGTCGTTCTCTACCTGGTGAGAAATGCATGGTTGCGGCCAATGGTGAAGAGAGGCATCGCATCGCTCCAGACTTTGATTCTCTCCTTTGACCAGACGAATCATGACCTCCTTCCCCCCCCTCCGTTTCCGAGCCATTGCCCACTGCGTGATCTCCCTCTGGATTATGTAAGATTCAGGAAAATGGGCGGGCAAGACGATCCCCGCCCTACAGGAATGACACTCTGGAGTATCCAACGTTTTTTTGAACACCTCTTTGGCTAGAAAGAGATCCCGATATCTCTCCACATCGATAAAAACCATTTTGGAATAGCGATCAGCTATGCGATATAGAGTGCTCAACCTCGTCACGATCTTCTCAAGAGCGCAATCGCAAGGGCAAGAATGAGATCGGGAATAGAGGGTAGAAATGGGGACGATTGTACGTTGAATGAAAGGATTTTTGAGGTCCTCTTCATACTGTTTCATCCTAATATCTACTCCCGATTCTCCTACGACCTCCCCTCCCAAACGACACAAACTAACGATGCCCCCCTCCCGATGCGTTTTCTTCAGCAATTTTTGAATCTCCCGTTCCGATCCGAACCTTATCAAAGGAAAGAGCAATTTGCGCAGGCTATTGCGCAGAAGGGGCAAACATGTATTCACTCCCCTTGCTCCCAACCCTTTGAAGAGGAGGAACTGAAAATATCTCCAAGGAGAAAGAGATTTAGGAGGGCCAAAAAGGCGGATGAGGTAATGCAAATGGTCAAAGACTTTGATAGGATGGCGAGAACGAAAACATTGATCTACCGTCGCCATGATAAAATGCTTGCCCATAAAATCCCCCATCAGACGAAACATCTCTCCCTGATGGCGAAGCGCGTGACCCCTCATTTTCTTCTTTGTTTCGGACAAAAGATGGGAGGCAAGGTCGATCGCGCGAGCTTCCCACTTCTCTACGAGGAACGCGCCTCCCACGTTCACCAGAAGTTTTTCTTCATGTTGCGGATTTTGGAAAGATGAGGTCATCGCAAGACAACGGGGCTAACATGCTTACCGCCCAGTGTGTGGATATGTAAAATAAACTTCAAGGAGAGAGTAGATGTAGTCACATCGTTTGTGAAATGCACCAATACTGAGTGTGTTGGAAAAATCATATTTTCGGTGGAAAAGGTTTGCCACGAGCTAAACCTTTAACAAGAGATTCAAACTCCACTGCTAGTTCTTTTTTTCATTTCTGTTACATCATAGTGACCATCGTTCCAAGTCACGAAGCGTGCAGCAAATGGTGATCGATCATCTGCCTTATCTATTCAACGTTCTCGCGCTCAACAGGCTCAAATACTTGACCTTGTGCCATTAGTTCATCTACATAACCTAAATGGTGCTGGCTGGATAAGAAGGGCATATGAGTCAAAACAAACTGATGAAAAGGGATCGTCGAATAGACTCCACCAATGTGAAATTCTTGTAACGCCCTTAACGCTACAACGATAGCTTCGCTGCGATCTCTCCCCTTAACGACTAACTTTGCGATCAGAGAGTCATAATAAGGGGGGATCCGGTAGCCAGAATAGCAGGCACTGTCGACACGAACATGTGGTCCTCCAGGAGGGATATAATATTCGAGAGAACCTGGAGAGGGCATAAACTGCTTGGCCGGGTTTTCTGCATTGATGCGGAATTGGAAGATATGTCCACCAAATCTTACCTCCTGCTGTCCGAGAGAGAGTTTCTCCTTCATCGCCAGCTTGATCTGTTCCCTCACAAGATCCACTCCGGTAAGCTCCTCGGTAATCGTATGCTCCACTTGCACTCGGGCATTCACCTCCATAAAGTAGAATTGACGATCCTGGTCGACCAAAAATTCCACGGTGCCTACAGTATAATAGCCAACAGCTTTGACGACATCGATGGCCATCTTTCCCATCTCATCCCTCATTGAAGCGCTGAGAATAGGGCTGGGCGTCTCTTCGATCAATTTCTGACATTGCCTCTGCACGGTGCAATCCCTCTCTCCTAACTGCACATAGTGACCATACATATCCCCCACAACCTGGATTTCAACATGACGGGGGTTTTTCAGCTGTTTTTCTAGATACAGGTCCGAGTTGCCAAAGGCAACCTTAGCCTCTGAAGCTGCGGTCTGAAACTGTTGATCAAACTCTTCACGATGGCGCACTATCCGAATCCCCTTGCCCCCACCCCCCGCTGCCGCCTTAATCAGCAAAGGATACCCAATCCTATCCGCTTCCCGAATTCCCTCTTCAACAGACTTTACCGCCCCTTCAGACCCTGGAATCACTGGGCACTGTACTCTCTGTGCCAAAGCCTTCGCCTTTACCTTATCTCCCAACAGGGCGATCGTCTTTGAGGAAGACCCGATAAAGGTTAGTCCACAACTTTCACAAATAGAGGCAAAATCAGCACTCTCACTCAAAAATCCATACCCGGGATGGATGGCATCGGCACCGGTGATCTCACAAGCAGCTAAGATGTTGGGCACTTTCAAATAGGAACGTTTTGAAGGGCCTTCCCCTATACAAATGGCTTCATCCGCGTGCAACACGTGAAGGGCCTCCGCATCCGCCGTCGAATAGACAGCCACTGCCTGCAAACCGAGATCGTGACAAGCACGAATGACACGAACAGCAATCTCCCCCCGATTAGCAATCAATACCTTTTTCATATAGTCTTATGATTCCACCGACACTTGGAAAAGTTGTGTATCAAACTCGACAGGGCTCCCATGTTCTACGAGTACCTCAGTAATCTTCCCCTTCATTCCAGCCTTAACCTCATTCATCACCTTCATAGACTCAATGATGCACACCACGCTCTCTTCATTGACTACTGTTCCCCTTTCAACGAGGGGGAGGGCCTCGGCTGAAGATGAAGCATAAAACGTCCCCACCATGGGGGAGGTGATAAACTCGCTCCGGCTCGACCCCTTCTCCGGCTGAAAGGATCCCTCTGTCTCTTGAAGGTTAGCAGTAGGGAGGGGCGGCTGCGGGGGAGGAGCAGAAAAATGATCGACCTGAGGAAAGGTAGCCTGCTGACCGTATTCCAATTCCAAGCTATCCCCCGTTCCTTCCTTCAGAGACAATCTTGTGATGCCTCTCCTCCTCATCGCATCCATGAGTGCTAAAATTTTATTGATGTCCATGGCAATCTCTCTTAGTGTCGCTCAAATTCTTTGTATGAATTCTCCGTTCTGTGTATCCACCTTTATCACATCTCCCATCGCAATGAACAGAGGAACCTTTACCACTCCTCCTGTCTCTAACGTCGCTGTTCTATCGGTATCAGAGATGGAAAATTGGGAATCTGACTCTTCAATTTTCACCACCATTAATTCAAGAAAGGGAGGCAACTCAATGGAAAAAACTTGGGTGCCATACAAAATGGCCTTGACTTGGATACCCTCTTTGAGATAGTGGATCTTATCCCCAACAATTTCCTTGGAAACAGAAACATGTTCCAAATAGTCGATGTCAAGAAACAAATGCCCCCCCCCCTCTGGGTAAAGATATTCCAAATTCCTTTCGCTAACCATTACCTCTTCAACAAGCTGATCCGGTTTGAAGTTTTTTTCGCATACCTCCTCCGAGGCAAGACATTTCAACTTCGCTTTGATAAACGGGACCCCTTTAGGGAGATTGACCTTCGTAATGGACTCCACGCGATAAATCTTTCCATCTAAGGAAAGAACCATCCCCGAAGAAACTTGACTGCTTGCAATGGTCACCTCAGAAACCTACTCCTCGCTCACTGACCCCTAAAGCGGGCATCATGGCATTTTTGCATTTTTCGATCTAGTCGGAACTCCGAATGGATATGGAAGATCACCAGTTTGAGGTTGGAGTAGAGATAGAAACAAGCTAAGGTTAGATGGAGCTTCCCCAAAAACAGAAGTGGTTCTCCTTTTGCTCTTTTAAAATCACAAGAAATTGTTTTGGTTTTAATGGGTAGTTTGTGTAGTCTGGTGGTGAGCGCATCGAGTTTTTCTGAACTGTTCGGTGAAGGTCTTGCTCAACCGGTAGTGATCGGTGGTGGGGGGGGTGTTGTCGAATCGTGAGTCATAAAAGGATCAAGCTTGAAAGAAGAAGTAGACATACCAGTATCCATAGGGTCGCTTCTGGAGGCTGGTGTCCATTTTGGTCATCAGAAGCGTCGTTGGAACCCCAAAATGCGGGGGTTTATCTACGAAGAGCGGGACGGGTCTGATATCATTGATCTAGCAAAAACCATGAAGCAACTCCGCCTCTCCGCAGGGGTGGTGGGGGAGTTTGTAGAACGCGAGCAACGGATTTTGTTCGTGGGCACAAAGAAGCAAGCGAGAGTGGTGGTGAAAGAGTGCGCGGAGCAATGTGGGGAGTTTTATGTCGACCGTAGATGGTTGGGGGGAACTCTGACCAATTTCAAAACGATTCGTCTTTCAATTAAGAAACTAGAGAATGTGGAAAAACAGTTGGCTTCGGGGGTGAAAGGTTTAACCAAACAGGAGATGAGCCAATTGGACAAACAACGCCAAAAGTTGGAGGGGAGTTTGGCTGGTATCCGGGGGATGAAAAAACCTCCCGGCCTGTTGGTCGTCGTCGATCCTGTCAGAGAGCACAGCGCTGTAGCAGAAGCGAGGAAGTTGGGGATTCCCGTGATGGCGTTGATAGATACCAATGGTGATCCCGATCTCATCGACTACGCTATCCCTGGGAATGACGATGCATTGAAAAGCGTTAGAGTGATCGTGCAGACATTGTCCGACGCCATTCTTGCGCAGAAGGAGAACTTGGGTTTGCTTTCCGATCCCTCCGACGAAAATGTGTCCTCAAAGGAGTCGACCCAAGAGGAAAGGCTAGAGACACAGGAAGCAGAGTCAAAAGAGAGTATGAGGGAATGATGGGAGAGATTACCCCTCAAATGGTGATGACATTGAGACAGCGCACTCATGTGGGGCTCGGCCAATGCAAAGCCGCCCTCGTCGAATCAGGGGGGGATATCGAGGAGGCTGTGCGTCTGCTAAGGGTATGGGGACTTTCCTCTTCCGCCAAAAAGGAAGTGAGGGAAACGAGAGAGGGACAAATTGGTTGGAAACAGCAAGGGAAAGTGGCTTACCTCATCGAAGTGAATGTAGAGACAGACTTCACTTCGAAAAATCGTCAGTTTCAGGAGTTTGTGCAGCTTCTTTGCCAAGAAGCATTAGAATCGGGACCAAGTTCCGTAGAGGATTTCCTAAAGCAACCTTACAGCAAAAATCGAGAGATAACCATCGAGGACTTGCGCTCAGATATGGTGCACCGTTTTGGGGAAAATGTGCGCATCAGACGTTTAATGCGTTTGTGCGTTAACCCCGGCCATTCTCTAAGCATCTATTCCCACACTGGGGGAAAGTTGGTTTCAGCTGTCCTCTTAAGAGGGGGAGAATGTCTAGAAGAGGTAGCCTATGATCTCGCGATGCATGTCGCAGCTGATTCTCCTACCTATCTCTGTCCAGAGGAGGTGGAAGAGTCGGTCATTCGCGATGAGAAGGCGCTTCTTAAAGAGCAGATCGTCGGAAAGAAACCCCCGGAGGTCGTGGAAAAGATCGTGCAGGGGAAGTTGCGGGCTTATTATGAGCAACATTGCCTGATGAATCAGAAGTTCGTAAAGGACCCCTCTATCACTATTGCAGATTTTTTGATGAAGCAGAAGTCTGCCTGTGACGGGGTTCAACCCGAGGTAGCGATGTTCATTCGCTGGCAAGTCGGGGAGTAGATCGACGACCCATGTACAAACGCATTTTGTTAAAACTTTCCGGGGAATCTCTCAAAGGAAATCAAGGCTCAGTTGTTGATCCCGCAACCTGTGGTTGGATTGCAGAGGCAATTTGCGAAATATATCATCTAAAGGTACAAATCGGTATTGTTGTTGGGGGAGGAAATATTTTTCGAGGAAACCTTGCCGCGGATTTTGGGTTTGCTCGCACCCCGGCGGACCATGTGGGGATGTTGTCCACCGCGGTTAATGGGTTAATTTTGGCACAGGTCTTGAGAACGAAAGGGTGCAAAGTGTGTGTGATGAGCGCCCTGAACCTTGGGGGGATTGTCGAGCTATACCATTGGGATCGTGCTCGACATGTCCTAGACCAGGGGAGGATTGTCATCTTCGTGGGAGGGACGGGTAACCCCTACTTCACCACAGATACAACCGCGGCGATGAGAGCTAGTGAGATGGATGCTGAGGTCTTGCTGAAGGCGACAAAGGTAAATGGCATCTACGATAAGGACCCAATGAAACATGCAGATGCGGTCAAGTATGATCGTCTCACCTTTCGTGAGGTATTAACCAGACGTTTGAATGTGATGGATCCCGCAGCGGTCGTATTGTGTTGCGAAAATCATATCCCCATCTACGTCTTTAACCCCTTTGTCGCCGGTGCCTTGCAAGCATCAATTCACCGTCAGGGAGGAGGAACGGAGGTTGTGAGAGAGAACGATGAATGATATTGTTGGAGAAGCAAAAGAACAGATGGAAAAGGCGATCGCGCACTTAAAGCAAAAGTTAGCTGAGTTGCGTACCAACCGTCCTAATCCATCGATGTTGGATAACATTTCGGTGAGCGCATACGGGACGGAGATGAAACTTAAGGAGCTCGCTTCGGTGAGCAGTTCAGAGGGTCGACAACTGTTGGTTTCTCCCTTTGATCATCACCTCGCTTCAACAGTCGCTAAGGCGATTGAGCGAGCAAATCTAAGCGTACAACTGGTCGTTGATGGTCACCTAGTGCGTGTGATCCTGCCGGAAATGAGCGAAGAATTGAGAAAGGAAGTGCTCAAATCAGCGAAAGAAGAGGTGGAAAAAACGAAGGTAGCCATAAGAGAAAGTCGCAGGAAAGCAAAAGGTTTGCTCAAGAAACAGAGAGCCCAGGAAGAGATTTCTGAAGATGGACAAAAAAAAGTGGAAGAAGAGGTTCAACAGAAGACGGACCATTTCTGTCGCGCCGCGGATGAGGTTTTCAAGGAAAAAGAGGTAGATATTCTTTCCATTTAATCATCGTAAGAGATATGGTCCCCCAAGGTTACAGGAGATGAAGAAGTCGGTTGGCCCCATCGTCTAGCCCGGTCCAGGACACCAGATTTTCATTCTGGCAACAGGGGTTCGAATCCCCTTGGGGTCAAAGTTGGGGCTTTAGCTCAGTCGGTAGAGCACCTCCCTTTTAAGGAGGGGGTCGTTGGTTCGAGTCCAACAAGCCTCAAGCTTTGGCGTGGGTCCATGACATAGACTCTGTTGGTTCGATTTGATCTGCAGGCCAAGAAACATCAGCCTGAGACATTTCCCTTGTAATTCTTGCACTCCCAACTGGGGTGGTTTCCTAAAACCTAACCCTCAGGAAAAAAAGCCCTCTGTTTAGAAAGTAAAATATTTTTCAGAAGATTTTTTTGCCAAAAAATCCTAATAGGTTAGATAGAGGAAGGTACCAAGAAGATGTTAGGAGAATGGGTATGGCACGTGTAGCAGGAAAGATTGCGCTCATTACAGGGGGCGGTCGTGGAATCGGGGAAGAGTCTGTTCGATTGCTCAGCGCAGAAGGGGCTACTGTGATAGTAACTGATATTCTGGAAGAGCAAGGAAGGGCTGTAGCCGATCGCGTAAACGGTATGTTTTATTCCTTAGATGTTTCAGATGAAAAAGCTTGGCAACGGGTCACTCAATCTATCGAGGAGAAATTTGGGCGTCTGGACATTGTATTTAATAATGCAGGCATCACTGGGCTCGGTGAAGATTTGAACCCTCAAGACCCAGAACATATCAGCTTGGATTCTTGGCATCATGTGCATCGCATCAATCTTGATGGAGTGTTTTTGGGGTGCAAGTGGACCATTCCTCTGATGAAGCGATGTGGTGGTTCTATCATCAACATGTCCTCTAGATCGGGCCTCGTTGGAGTTCCTGGAGCTTGTGCTTATGCATCGAGCAAGGCAGCCGTGCGCAATCATACCAAAAGTGTCGCTCTCTACTGCGCCGAACAGGGGTATCACATCCGGTGTAATTCGCTACACCCTGGAGCTATTTTAACTCCCATCTGGGAGGCGATGCTCGGTGAAGATGAAGCAGCGCGAAAAGAAAAGTTAGATACATTGGTTCATGATATACCCCTTGGCGTGATGGGAAAGCCCTTAGATGTTGCTAATATTGTTCTCTATTTAGGGTCTGACGAGTCAAAATATGTCACGGGAACAGAGTTCATCATTGACGGCGGCATTCTCGCGGGCAGCTCCGCCTCCCCTAAAAAAAACTAGGTTTCGGTGAGGAAAAATGACACAGATCGCCCCCTTATTTGGGGTAAGCATCCTTGATTAACACCTTTTCTATCCATTTGCTAAAGCGAAGAGAACATGGTCTCCCAAGCTCAATCGCAAATAAGCAAATGGCTGCACACACTGCTCCCACAACAATCTCGCTAGGCTTAACCGTTCTTGATCGTTCGAAAGGGAAGAAACCAACCAAATCATCACGGCAACAAGATAGTACTCTCGGGCTCGGATGTCATACTGACTTCCCCATTCTTCTTTTCGAAAAATCAACTCCCGCTTCCTCTCTGACCAATACCCATGCAACCGATTTTTCAGCCTTTCCAAATAACGATCGATCTGGACAACAAAGTGTATCATTGTAAAGGAAGAGTTTAAAGCTCTCATATGGTCCACTTCAAGATGAGACTGCCCAGCTGCCATCCACCCCCACACCCTTTTAGGGTCACATTCCCTTTGCGCCATATTCTCAACATCAAAGTCACCTCTCGGGGCTAGGTAACATGCCTTCAATTCATCCAAATCTATGCTGATCATTTCTTTGACCCGTATGATGCTCCCCAATCCTCTTATCCACCCTTCTAGGTTGAAAAGTTTCTCATGACTGAGAAGATGATCCCCGTAAACCTCGCTACTCTTTAAAAAAATATTGGTTAAAAAGGGCACCTTTTCTTCCCTTTCTCGAAGATATTCCAGCCAATTTGGCAATATGCCCAAAATTTCGTCAAGCATGGAGGGCCCACTTTGCCGTAGTGAACGAGTGGATAAAGACAGATGGCCCCTCAAGTTTGAGAACCAAAACATGAAAAAATAGCGAACCCTTCCTATCAGATTTCCCATTCGTAAAACTAACGACCGCAATACTCCCCTCTCTTGCACCATCAATGTTTCAATGGGTATGAGAACCCTCCTTATCTCTTGAATGATCCTCCGATTCGTCTCATCTTGTTCGAAAACATAGCGAAAAAGATCCTCCATGGATGAAGCGACATATCGCAACGGCAAAGGGTTGCCCAAATAAGCAATAATCCTCTCCCCGCATTCAGGAGGCAGTCGAACAAGATGAGGTTTGCACAACGGTAGACCCACTGCATGCATAGAACGTTCTCCTCATTTATCTACAACAACTACTCTTCCTCGACAGGGTGCTCCTATGCGATATATTTGTGCAAGCGCGTTGCAAAAAGGGCCACACATCAGAAATGTTCATTTGACTCCTCTTTGATGAAGTCCGACATTTGGGCATAAACATCTCTATATGGTATCCTCGGGCGCAGGTCGACGCAAACCCTGATATGGTCCCTGAGAGATGGGCAATCCCTCCATTCACATTTTGCCTGATGAGGTGATCAACCAAATCGCCGCCGGAGAAACGATAGAGGGCCCAGCTTCTGTGGTGAAAGAATTAATCGAAAATGCGATCGATGCAGGAAGTTCTTCAGTGGTCGTGGAGATAAAAGGAGGGGGGCTTCAGCTCATTCGAGTCTCAGACAATGGGAAGGGGATGGGAGAAGAAGATGTGCTTCTCTGCTTTTGCAAACATGCGACTTCCAAGATTGCTCGAGCGGAAGATTTGGTGACAGTGAGGTCGATGGGCTTCCGAGGGGAAGCGCTTTCTTCTATCGCTTCGGTCGCTCATCTCTCTCTGACTACTGCAACTCATGATGCAGGGGGAGGAGGTAGGGGGGTCTACGTGCGAGTGGAAGGAGGCAGATTAGTGGAAACCAAAGGGACTGCACGCGGTGGGGGAACAACGGTAGAAGTGCACTCTCTATTCTACAATGTTCCCGCGCGTAGAGGTGATCAGAAGACGAAGAGGGGAAGGGAGGGAGATCTTCTCTCGGTGGGAATGAAGGCCTCTCTTTCCTACCCGGAGGTCTCCCTTAAGCTCTTCGTGGATGACCTCCTTTTGCTATCCACACCTCTCTCTAAGGGAAAGGAATCTATGGAAGCGTTGAGGGAGGTAATCGCAGAGACCTTGGGGTCCAACTTTTTGAAAGGGGCGATTCCCCTATCTTATAGGGAGGGGCCAGCCTTTCTCTGGGGATTTCTTGGCCATCCTGCACAGGTGCGCTTGAATCGCTCCGGGCAATTTTTATCTATCAATAAGCGTTCGGTCTTTTCTCCCCTGGTTTCTTCTGCCCTCGCCGAAGGATGTGGTGCACAAATCGCGGACAAACGTTATCCCTCCTGTGTCTTGCATTTGGAGGTCCCCCCAGAATGGATTGATCCCAACGTCCACCCTCAGAAAAGAGAAGTGCGCTTAAGAAAAGAAGCGACGATCAGACAGATGGTCATTCGCGGAGTGGTGGAGGGATTGAGGGTGCAAGAAAGAGGAACCTCCCTTTCCCTCCCCGCTGAGGAGAGGAAGGAGAAAGCTACTCCCTTCAAGACCTATGTTCCTCCTTCTCACCTTCTCCGAGAGGAGAGGGTAGAAGAGAGCCCTTTCCAAGAGGATATGTTTACGAACAGCCTGGAAGAGACGAAAGCAAATCCTCTTGCCCACCTGAAGGTGATTGGACTCTTTTCTCCTTATCTACTCATAGAGGGTAGTTCCTGTGCTCTGCATATCCCCCATGTGGAGAGACCATATGATGGATTGTTGATTGTTAATCTAGTGGGGGCCCAAACACGCGTTTGGTATCACGCCTTTCTATCCAAGGAGAAAACGCCTCCCTCCCTACAGGAGATCGATCCCGTGGTGGTTGAATATACATTGGAAGAAGCCAACCTGATCTCTTTGCATCTTAAGGAGTTGGAAAGATTGGGGGTGTCAGCTCGCAAATTTGGTCCCACCTCTTTTGTAGTTGAAGCCATTGGATCCCATCTCACACTGGATAAGGTGCACGCCTTGATCACAAAAATGGTAGTCTTGCTGAGCAAAAATGGAAAAGATTGCATGGAAAAGAGGTGGAAAAGAGAACTGGCTTGGACTCTTTGCCAACATCTCAGACAATCTAAGAAATCTTGGAAGATAGAAGAGGGGATGGAAGTCTTGTCTAATCTATTTGATACGCCTTCTCCCTACGTGTGTCCAAGGGGAAAGAAGATTATCAGTTATCTACGAAGGAGAGAATTTGAAAAAATGTTTTCTTGACCGACTCAGTCGTCTACATGAATGTTTTGACCAGTGGAAGATAGAAGGATTATCCCTCTCCAACCCTATCGATATCTACTACTTAACGGGGCTAAAGCTCTCTCAAGGTCACCTATTCGTACATCACAAAGAATCCTTGCTGTGCGTGGATGGTCGTTATGTTGAGATGGCCAGAAAGGAAACCTCTTTGAAGGTACTCCCCTATACGCGGGAGGGGCAATGGAAGTTCTCTACCAAAATGCCCTGGAGCCAGATGAGGCTGTTAGGGTTTGATGGGCAATCCACCTCATATGATGAGTATGTCAAGTTGAAACGACAGTTTCGGGAAATGAGGAAAAAGAAAGGAATCTCGACCCCTCTCTCTTTGAAGGCTATTCAGAAACCTGTGCAAAAGTTGAGGGAGGTCAAAGAGGAAGGAGAAATTCGTTGTTTAAGGGAAAGCGCGCGCCTGTTGTGGAAGGGATTTCAGTGGATCAAAAAGCAATTAAAACCGGGAATCCGCGAGTGTGATCTCGCCTATCAATTTGAATCCTATTGTCGGAAAATGGGAGCGGAGTCGCTCTCTTTCCCCCCAATTATTGCCTTTGGTTCCAACAGCGCCTTCCCCCATTATCATACGGGAAAATGTCGCTTGAAGAGAGGAGAGATGATCTTGTGCGATATTGGGGTCTATGTGAAAGGCTACGCCAGCGACATGACACGCGTTCTTTTCTATGGAGAGATCTCCAAGGAAGTCAAGCAGCTTTACAAGGTAGTAAGGGAAGCACACTGCGCTGTCCTCGAGCAGTGTCGGCCCGGGGTAGAGATTGGGTCTCTCGACGCGAGAGCACGCGAAGTGATGAGACAAGCTGGGATGGAGGAACTCTTCCTACACGGATTGGGGCACGGGGTCGGGTTAGAAATTCATGAATCCCCCCGGCTCTCTCGGGAACCAAATCGAGAAAAGCTGCAACCAGGCATGGTCTTTACTGTGGAGCCAGGGCTATACCTTCCCGGGAAAGGGGGGGTGCGCTATGAGGATATGGTGATGATTACAGAAGAGGGGCACCAAAATTTTTTCCAGGAAAGTTCTCCCTATCTCTGATTGATGAGCTATGTGGGCTTATTGAAAAAAGATCCTCCCATCATTTTCAGGACCGTTGTATACCATTTGGTGATTGACCTGGAGTGATTGATCTGGGGTGAAAAACCGTGGGGATTCAGCTGAGCGATCGGTTTCGTAAGCAAAGGGTCGTTAGGCCTTATTAACAATTTTTCTACATTGGAATCATCTATTACATTAAGCTTTTAAAGCTTAACACATTATATTTATAGTAAACAATGGATTTGATAGATAAGACCGTTGCATAACCTCTGATTGGTCGATTTTATGTGAAAAGCCATAAGAACTCGAGTGAGAAATCCGAGATTTGCAGTCATCATAAGATGTTCATTACAAATGATTTGAACATATTTTCTCTTTTTCTATTTTCGCTGTGTTACGGTACGCGTTCACGGGGGTAGCGGAAAAATCGATACCCCTCTTTTCACTTTCTCGAAACCGCGTTCCTCCAAAAAATTCTGAAAAGAAGGGAGACTCTGCAGAGCACGATTCATGCTGCTCCCCGAAGTATACCTAACTTAAATTATAGAACTAAGGAAGGGGGGACCTTATCTCGTAGAAAGATTCAAAGAGCTCGGTTAGGAAGAGAAACACATTTTTCGATCTTTGTTGCAAAGTGACGGCTACGGTCATCAACCTTTCGATCAGTCTAGCTCCCCAGGTCGATTGACTTCCTAAGGAAATTTTTCTGAGCATCACATCTAAGTATTACACAGGGACGAAGAGCTCTTTCAGCCAAGTTATTCGTAGGCTCGACTCCCTCTTCATGAAGAAAGGTCCACAGATGTGAAAAACATTTCAACAGATTGCAGGCTAAGGATTTGCTTTGACGAACTTTTGCCTTTTCCGCCGCA
>Ga0209562_1000266_pt1 | contig 20081 bp, 22 predicted proteins | sample WorMetvacBELIZE2_FD_187399 | JGI IMG/M metagenome (GOLD analysis project Ga0209562, IMG submission 187399) | Marine gutless worms symbiont microbial communities from Max Planck institute for Marine Microbiology, Germany - Olavius vacuus BELIZE.2... | ecosystem: Host-associated > Annelida >... | reverse complement strand
GAAAACATTCCAGTTAATCAAAGAATTCTTACAAGCTTAAAGGAAATATTATGAAGGCAGTATTTATTTTGGGATCAGAATCTGACATGGATTTTGCCAGTAAAATAACCAAACATCTAGATAATCTGGCTATAGAACATATTTTACATATAGCTTCAGCACATAAACAACCGCTTAAAGTGATGGAAGTTATTGATACTTATGCAAAAGAATCTTCGATTATTTTTGTTACTATAGCCGGACGCTCAAATGCTCTTTCTGGTTTTGTTGCAGCAAATTCAACTAAACCAGTAATTGCATGTCCACCTTTCAAGGATAATCTTGATATGCTGGTTAATATCCAATCGACACTTCAAATGCCTAGTAAAGTTCCGGTTATGACAGTATTAGATCCCGAAAATTGCGCATTGGCAATAAAAAGAATTTTAGATTTCTTGTAAAAATATTTAAATAAAGATACTAAATTATCATATACCAAATAGAGTTAAAAAGTGTGCGGTGTTGTAGGTATTATTTCACAAAATCCAGTAGCATCAGAAATATATGATAGCCTGATTTATTTACAACATCGCGGGCAAGATGCTGCAGGAATAGTTACCTGTAGTAACCAATTTCATACCAAAAAAGGAGTTGGTTATGTTCGCGATATATTTGACGAAATAAATATGTCACGCCTAAATGGTAACATTGGGATAGGCCATACTCGTTACCCAACTTCTGGTAGTTACAATAAGGAAGATGCTCAACCAATTTGGACTGGGGTGCCTTATGGTATTGCTATGGCCCATAATGGAAATTTGGTTAATAAAAAAGAATTAACTAAAGAGCTTTATCAAAAAGGTGGTCGTTTTCTAAATCCTTCGATAGAAATTGAAGTCATTCTCCATCTTTTTGCGGGTAAGCTAGAAGAGCTACGATCAAAAAATAATTCTACTAATTTTTTTAATCAAATTTGTCAGTCAGTAAACGAAGTATTTGAAAGGGTGGAAGGCGCTTATTCGGTAATTTCAATGATTATTAGTAAGGGAATGGTGGTTTTTAGAGATCCTCATGGCATTCGACCATTAACCAAAGGAGTTAGAACAGCGGAAAATGGAAAGAAAGATTATATTTTTGCTAGTGAACCTGCGGTATTTTATGCTTTAGGCTATAAAATCGAAAAAGATGTTGCTCCGGGTGAGGTTATTTATATTTCTGAAGATGGTAATTATCAATCTAAAATTCTAAAAAGTAAAAAATTCAAACCTTGTATATTTGAATATGTATATTTTGCCCGACCTGATGCTACTTTGGATGATGTAAGTGTATATCGTTCACGTCTTAGAATGGGTAAAAGTTTAGCAAAATTGTGGAAAGATCGTTATCCAGACTTAATACCCGATATAATTATTCCGGCACCTGCAACTTCAAATAGTGCTGCTTCTGCAATGGCAAATGAGTTGGGTGTTCGATATTCCGAAGGTTTATATAAAAATCCCTTTATTGGGCGAACATTTATCATGCCGGGTCAAAAATCTCGAAAAAAATCAATTAGATATAAACTTGTTCCAATATCTTATGAGATTAAAAATAAGATAGTAATGATTATTGACGATAGTATTGTCAGAGGTAATACTAGCAAAGAAATTGTAAAGATGGTTCGCGATTTTGGTGCTAAAAAAGTATATTTAGTTTCTGCCTGTCCTCCAATTAATCATCCATGCTTTTATGGGGTTGATATTCCAACCCGTTCAGAACTAATTGCTTCGAATAAGACTGTTGAGGAAATTCGTAAATATATAAACGCTGATCTTCTGATATTCCAAGAATTAGATGACCTTATTGATTCGGTTACCCGTCGAGGAAATCATAATATCGAAAAACCATGTAGCGCTTGTATGGATGGAAATTATATTGCCGGCAATATTAATCAGCAACGGATGCTTGAACTTGAGCAGAGTCGAAATCATGAACGTGCCATTTTATGAATGTTCTACTCATAGGTTCAGGTGCAAGGGAACATTCAATTGCCAGAGCAATCAAGAAGTCTAAAATTAACAATCATCTTTATTGCTTTGGTTCAAATAATAATCCAGGAATTTTAAAACTTTCAAAATTATACAAGGTTGGAAAAATTGATGATCAGCATGCAATAACTGATTTTGCACTTGAAAATTCAATTGATTTGGCAATAGTCGGACCTGAAAGTCCTTTAGCAAAAGGTGTTGTTGATGAATTGAAAAGGGTTGATATTTCCGTAGTAGGACCTACTCTAAAACTTGCACAATTAGAAACAAGTAAAAGTTTTACCAGAGAATTGATGAAAAAATATAATATTCCTGGTCAACTCATTTTCAAAAGCTTTAATTCTTTATCTGGGATAGAGGAATTTATCAATCAACTTAATCATAAATATGTCGTTAAATTTGATGGTTTGATGGGTGGGAAAGGAGTTAAAGTTGCAGGTGAACATTTAGATTCATTAGCTCAGACCATTGAATATTGTTCAAATATTATTGAGAATAATGGTAAATTTTTAATTGAACAAAAACTTGTCGGTGAAGAGTTTTCATTAATGAGTTTTTCTGATGGTACCAATTTGATTCATATGCCACCGATACAAGATCATAAACGAGCTTTTATTAACGATAGAGGACCAAATACTGGAGGAATGGGATCTTATAACGATATAAATCATAGTTTACCTTTTTTAACTCAAAATGACATTTTTACCGCCCAATCAATCAATAACTCTATTGCTAAGTCTCTAAAACAAGAATTTGGAGTTGGTTATCAGGGAATTATCTATGGTGGTTTTATGGTTACCGCTGATGGTATCAAGGTTATTGAATTCAATGCACGTTTCGGGGATCCTGAAGTTATAAATGTTTTAGCTTTATTACAAAGTGATTTTTTAGAACTATGTATTGCAATAACCGAAGAAAAATTAGATGAGTATCAAGTTAAATTTAGTAAGCAAGCCACAGTTTGTAAATATGCGGTTCCCAATGGTTATCCCGAAAATCCTGTAAAAGGCAAAACTATTGATATTTCTAAAATTAAAAATCCAGATTTACTTTATTTTGCATCGGTTGATCAGGAAAGTAATAATTTGATTGAAACTGGTTCCCGGGCTCTTGCTGTTATTGGTATTGCTGATACTTTAGTTGATGCCGAAAATATCGCTCAATCTGAAATTGCAAGAATAGATGGTCCACTTTTTCATCGAAAAGATATTGGCAGTGCTGAATTAATTTTAAAAAAAGTTGAAAATATAAAGAAACTTAAGGAGTTTAATAATTGAGAAAAACCAGATTAGCAGTTATCGGTTCAACCAATGGAACTGATCTACAAGCAATAATTGATGCAATAGGTGAAGGTAAATTAAATGCTTCGGTTGAAATTGTAATAAGTAATATTGCAAATGCATACATCCTGGAGAGAGCAAAAAATCATCAAATCCCCAATTTTTATATTTCACATAAAAATAAATCTAGAGTGAGTTTCGAAAATGAAATTACCACTCAAATTAAAATGTTTAAAGTAGATTTAATCCTTTTGATAGGATTTATGCGGATTTTATCTGGAAAATTTTGCCAAGATTGGTCAGGTATAATTCTAAATGTTCATCCCTCGTTATTACCTAAATATAGTGGAAAAATTAATAACAATATTCACGAAGAGGTAATAAAAAATGGAGATCGGGAAACCGGTTGCACTGTGCATTGGGTTACTGAAGATGTTGACCAAGGCAAAATTTTAATTCAAAAAAAATGTATGGTTGAAAAAAATGATAATCCACTATCATTAAAAGCTAAAGTGCAAAAACTTGAAGGAGAGGCCCTGATCGAAGCTATAAAAATATTTAATAATTAAATAAAAAACTGTCATTGTTCAGGCTTTGAAAATAACTAAATTGAAGAAATTTATTCATTTAATATCATCCTAGCAATATATAGTTGTTATAGCATGTATTCATCAAATAGTTAAAATATTTTACAAACTAGTTAACAACTTTGCAACTTTCAGGTATTCTTGGGGTATTTGTTTATTGATTTTAACTGTTTGATCTAGTGGGACTTCGACAATCGTATTATTTTTAAGTCCTATCATTATATTTTTTTTACTCTGTATTAAAGCATTTACCGCCGCAACACCCATTCGGCTTGCGGCTACCCGATCAACACATGAAGGCGAGCCACCTCTTTGAATATGACCGAGAATTGTTTTTCTAAATTCAAATTGGGGGAAATGTTGATGACAAAATTTAATAATTTCCTCAGAATCTCCTTCACTTGCTCCTTCAGCAACAATAATAATACTGGATTTATTTACTTTTGCCCGCTGTTCTAAAAATTCTTCAACGACCGGTAATTGACCTTTAATTTCCGGTATTAATACCGCCTCAGCACCTGTAGCAATGGCACTTTCCAAAGCAATTAACCCGGCTTCTCTACCCATTACTTCTACTAAGAATATTCTTGAATGAGAACTTGCAGTATCGTGAATTTTATCAACTGCTTCAACAACCGTATTTAGCGCCGTATCATAACCGATTGTATAATCGGTGCCATAAATATCGTTATCAATGGTACCGGGAATACCAATTACCGGAATGGAAAATTCATTTGAAAAAATTGAAGCTCCGGTAAAAGTACCATCACCACCTATAGCAATTAAAGCATCGATTTCATTTTTTTGAAGATTATCAAATGCACTTTTTCGTCCCAGATATTCAAAAAATCTTTTTGAGCGAGCTGTTCGTAAAATTGTGCCACCATGCTGGATAATATTGCTTACATCATTTATTTTAAGTGGGTGAATATCTCCGTCAATCAATCCTTCAAAACCCCGATAAATTCCAAATGCTTGAATACCCTGATTTATTGATGCTCTAACCACAGCGCGGATTGCAGCATTCATACCTGGAGCATCTCCTCCAGAAGTAAATACTGCAATTTTTTGGCTCATAATGATATATTGAAAACACAATTATCTAAATTGCCCTTTGGCAATTTATTTGCTGATTCCAGTCGATATGTCAAAATATTTGAAAATATTAAATACTTTATTTCAAATATTCTTCAGCAATTTGTGATAATGGTTTTACTTTAATTTTAGATGCCTGACCTGCGGTGTTAAATTGTTGATATCTCTCTTCACAGACTTTACGAGCTGCAGCAGTTGCTAATTTTAAGTAAGAACGAGGATCAAATTCTGCAGGTTTTTCTGCCATTAATTTTCTAATCGAACCGGTCATTGCTAAACGAATATCCGTATCAATATTTATCTTTCTAACACCATGTTTTATACCGGTTTGGATTTCTTCAACAGGAACCCCATAAGTTTCTGGAATATTTCCACCATATTTATTAATCTCAGCCAATAAATCTTGAGGAACCGAACTACTACCATGCATTACTAAATGAGTATTAGGAATTTTTTGATTAATTTCTTTAATCCGATCTATTGCTAATACTTCTTTGGTAGGTTTACGAGTAAATTTGTAAGCTCCATGTGAAGTTCCAATGGCTATTGCTAAAGCATCAACATTGGTTTTATTAATAAAATCAGCAGCTTGTTCGGGATCGGTAAGTAACATATCTTGAGTTAATTTTCCTTCAGCCCCAACACCATCTTCTTTACCCGCAGTTCCGGTTTCTAGTGATCCCAAACATCCTAATTCTCCTTCTACAGTCACGCCTACAGCATGTGCAGCTTTTACAACTTCTGCAGTTACCTCAACATTATATTCATAAGTTGAGGGGGTTTTTTGATCAGTCATTAATGAGCCATCCATCATCACACTGGTAAATCCCATTTGAATTGATTGCAAACATGATGCTGGGGAATTCCCATGATCTTGATGAACACATACAGGAATATTTGGCCATGATTCAACAGCTGATTCCATTAATTTTTTTAGAAAAAAGGCTCCAGCATATTTTCTGGCACCGGCAGATGCTTGCATAATTACTGGTGAATCAGTTGCTTCAGCAGCTTGCATAATTGCTCGAACTTGTTCGAGATTATTTACATTAAATGCCGGAACCCCATAATCATTTTCAGCTGCGTGATCCAACAATTGTTTCATCGAAATAAAAGCCATAAAATTCTCCTTAAAATTTATTAATAAAAAATATCAGTTTTCAATCTTAATTAACTTTAAACTATTGGTACTTCCGGTTTTGCCAATCGGTTCACCAACTGTAAGGGCAATTAAATCATCAACTTTAACATATTCAGTTGAAGTAAGTAAATATTTTTCAGCGATTTTTAATAATTCGTCGAGATTTTTGATAATACCATGTTTAAATAAAATCGGAAAAACTCCTCGCAATATTGAACATCGATAGCGTGATTTCGGTCGTGGAGTTAATGCAAAAATAGGAATTTTAATATTTAATCTCGACATTAACATTGCGGTATTACCTGAATCGGTTAGTGCGGCAATTGCTTTAATTTTTAAATGATGAGCAGCAAATAATGCTGCCATTCCGATTGCTTCTTCAATTCCAGTAAAAATCCGATTGAGAAAATGAGTATCAGTATTATCCTCAATTGATTCTTCAGCAGCTGAGCATATTAAAGACATTGCTTTTACAGTTTCAATTGGATATTTACCTATTGCAGTTTCAGCTGAAAGCATAACCGCATCGGTGCCATCTAAAACTGCATTAGCAACATCAGATGTTTCAGCTCTAGTTGGAACCGGGCTTGAGATCATTGATTCCATCATTTGAGTTGCGGTGATAACAAATCTGTTTAATTCCCGTGCTCTGCGAATAATTCTTTTTTGAATAGCAGGGACAGCAGCATCACCAACTTCAACGGCTAAATCACCTCTGGCAACCATTATTCCGTCACTTTCAAACAAAATCTCATCAATATTTTCTACTGCTTCAACTCTCTCAATTTTGGCAATAATTTGCGGATTAATTCCTGCTTTGTCTAGCAAATCTTTTGCTTCACGAATATCTGCACCACTTTTGGGAAATGAAATTGCAACAAAATCTGCTTGAAGTTTTGGAATTGTTAAAATATCTTTTCGATCCTTTTCAGTTAGTGCAGGAGCCGATAGCCCTCCTCCCTTTTTATTGATTCCCTTATTATTTGATAATACCCCACCATGAACAACTATGCAAAATATCTTACCATCCTCAACTTTTTCAACATCCATAATTATCCGACCATCATCTAATAATAATACATCGTCGGCTTTAACATCATAAATTAAATCGGGATAATCCAGACCAACTTGATTCTGATTCCCTAATTCACAATTCGGATCAATAATAAATTTCTGACCTTTGGATAAAACTACTGATTTATTTACAAACTTACCTATTCGAATTTTTGGACCTTGCAGGTCAACCATTACCCCGATAGTTTTATTGGTACCTTTGGTTACTTCCCGTAGATTATTAACCCGAACTAATTGATCTTTAAAAGTTCCATGGGAATAATTTATCCGGACTACATTAATTCCTGCTTCAACTAGTTGACTTAAAGCTTCAACAGAACTGGAAACTGGACCTAGAGTTGCAACGATTTTAGTAAATCGAAGCATAATTAATCGGTTGCTCGTTTTTCTAGAATTTCTATTGCAGGCAATATTTTGCCTTCCAAATATTCTAAAAATGCACCGCCTGCAGTTGAGATATATGAAACTTTATCGTAAATACTATATTTTTCAATTGCAGCAATAGTATCTCCTCCACCTGCTAAAGTAAAAGCATTAGTATTAGCAATAGCTTCAGATATTTTTTTAGTTCCACTCCCAAATTGATCAAATTCAAATACCCCAACCGGACCATTCCAAACTACTGTGCCGGCATTTAAAATAATATTTACCAGTTCATTTGTAGATTGTTCACCAATATCTAAAATCATATCATCTTCACTTACTTCTGAGGTATCCTTTTTAATAGCTAGCTCGTTAGCATCAAACTTTTTGCCGCAAACTACATCAACAGCTATCGGCACATTTGCACCCCGGGCTTTCATTTTTTCGATAATTGTTTTGGCGGTTGGAATTAAATCTGTTTCAGCAAGGGATTTTCCAATTGTTAAACCCATAGCCGCAATAAAAGTATTCGCAATTCCACCACCCACAACTAATTGATCGACTTTTTCAGCTAAAGTTTCTAATACCGTGAGTTTTGTTGAGACTTTAGAACCACCAATTATTGCCACCATTGGTCTTTTAGGATCAGCTAATGCTTGTTTGAGAGCTGCTAATTCTTTGGCAACTAATAATCCCGCACAAGCTTCCTTAGTATATTGGGCAATTCCATGAGTGGAGCATTGCGCCCGATGAGCTGTGCCAAATGCATCCATAACAAATACATCACATAATGAAGAATATTTTTGTGAAGTTTGCTCATTATTTTTTTTCTCACCAACATTAAAACGACAATTTTCTAGTAATACAATTTCACCACTATCGATTTGATCAACCCAATCGCCGCCATTTACCCAATCTTTTATCAATTTAACATTTTTATTTAGTTTTTCTGATAAAACATCGGCAACTGGTTTCAAAGAGTTTTCTTCACTATAAATACCTTCCTGAGGACGACCTAAATGCGATGTAACCATTACTTTAGCCCCGGCATCAAGACAATGACTAATAGTAGGTAATGAAGCAATTATCCGTGCCAAAGAAGTAACTTTACCATCTTTTATCGGAACATTTAGGTCGGCACGAATAAATACTTTTTTATTTTTAATATCTAAATCTGTGATTACTTTCATAGTTTGAATAAAGTTGTATAGCTAATGAGTAGATAGAGTAAGTTAAATTTACTCTAAAATAAACTACCCTAAAAAATTGAAATACCGCTCTCTATATTAGCTAGGTAATTAAGATATATGCTTTGCAAATCTCAGCATATTGCAAGTATAACCATATTCATTATCATACCAGGCAACTACTTTAATGAATGTTTTATCAAGCGCAATACCGGCATCACTATCAAATACTGATGGAATCGTGCACCCACGAAAATCAGTTGCTACTACTTTTTCATCCGTATAACCAAGGATTCCTTTTAAATCACCATTAGAGGCGTCTTTCATTGCCTGGCAAATATCTGAATATTCAGCTTCACTTTCTAATTCAACAGTTAGATCAACAACTGAAACATCTGAAGTAGGAATTCGAAATGCCATACCTGTCAATTTTTTATTAAGATCAGGAATAACTTTACCCACTGCTTTTGCCGCTCCAGTTGACGAGGGAATAATATTTTCTAAAATTCCCCTACCACCACGCCAATCTTTAGATGATGGACCGTCTACAGTTTTTTGAGTTGCAGTTGCCGCATGAACTGTAGTCATTAATCCCCGTTTAATTTTCCAATTATCATGCATCACTTTTGCCACAGGTGCTAAGCAATTAGTAGTGCAAGATGCTCCCGAAACTATATTTTCACCTGCATAAACATTATGATTTACCCCAAAAACGAACATTGGAGTATCATCTTTTGATGGAGCCGATTGTAGAACTTTTTTCGCACCTGCTTGAATATGTTTTTCGCAAGTATCTTTAGTTAAAAATAAACCGGTACATTCAATTACTAAATCCGCACCTACTTCATCCCATTTTAAAGCTGATGGATCTTTTTCGGCTGTTAATCTTGCTTTTTTGCCATTTACAATTAAATTATTACCTTCTACTGAAATATCACCTTCGAATCTACGATGAACCGAATCATATTTAAGCATATATGCAAGATAGTCTGGATCTAATAGATCATTTACCCCTACTACTTCAAAATCGGCAAATTCCTTTTCTAAAGCAATTGCCCGAAATACCATTCTTCCAATTCTCCCAAAACCGTTTATCCCTACTTTTATTGTCATAAATTATCCTTGTATAAATATTTAAAAAGCTAGTATTATAAACTATAGTTAGATTCAATTATATTTGCAAACAAAACTATTTTGCTAGACATCTTTGTGTTTGGTATCATATCCCCAAGTTATAAATATTGCTTTTGAAGGTTCATTTACTTTAGCAGTGTGCCAGGAGTTTTTAGGGACTACCAGATATTTATGGGGATATAAATCTAATTCGATATTTGATCCATTTGATTCAATTACCAATCGCATTTTTCCAGATAAGCAATATATTATTTCATCGCCATTTGGATGATTCTCCCAATGTTTCCAATCCTCATTAAAGTCATATTGACTAACTAAATAACCCAAATTATTTGAATTTTTTATATGATTTTTATCAAATGCCATTTTCCAAAAATCGTCAGATTTCCAATTTTCAGCAATTCCATCAGGGGTAATTACTAGATAATCTTCTTTTAGATTTTTAGTTTTCATAAAAATATCAGAGGCAAAAAATAATTGAATTTACTTATATGGGGGAGTATTCACAGCTTTGGTAATAAAATTTGTTAGTTTTTTTTATTAATATCAATACTTACCGGAATTTTATAAGAAATCTATTTCATTGAATGTAAGCCGATAGTATTTCCTGCTGGATCCATACAAATTGCGATAAATCCATGTTCACCAATTGAATGTTTGGATTTAAATACTTTTCCACCATTTTCAATAATTCGTGATTCTTCGATCGAGCAATCATCACATGAAAAATAAACGAGAGTGCCTGTCCCACCTGAGCTGATTCCATCCATTTTAGCTATAGCACCTGAGGCTCCATATTTGTCCATATTACTGGGAAATCCCCACATTTCTAAACTTGGGGTCGAATCAATTCCCGGATTATGCAGGGGAGTTAATTCAACTTGAAAGACTTTTTGATAAAAGCTTTTAGCAGTATCAATATTATCTACATAAATTTCAAACCAGCCGATCAGGTTTTTACATTCCATAGTTACTCCTTATTCTTGTTGAAAAAAATGTTAAAATGATTCAAATCTTGCTCTATCAAACTTTCTAAGTTTATCAAAATATCTCAAACAAAATCCTTTATGAGCTTTGATATCAATTTGATAGTATAAAGATTTCGTATTTATTATTAGTTAAATTTACTAAATCTAGTAATTCTCCTACTAATATTACAATATAAATACCAAAAATACTAATATATTAATTTGTCGAATTTGTTTACATTAAACTTGTAATAATCTATCAATAGAAATTACCTAAAAATTTGAAATAATAAATGTCAAAACCAAAGTTTGCAGTGTTCGGGAATCCCATATCTCATTCAAAATCCCCTTTTATACATCAACAATTTGCCCAGCAAATGGGCATTGAAATTGAATACTTACCGATATTAGTAAAAGATGATCTGAGAAGTGCTTTATTAGATTTTCGTCTCCAAGGAGGAATTGGTGCAAATATTACTTTGCCGTTTAAAGAAGAAGCATTTCAAATTTCAGATCTTGCGCATTCACCTGCTTTAAAAGCTAATGCTGCCAATACTGTTTGGTGGAATCAAGAAAATGCATTAATTGTCAGCAATACCGATGGTATTGGTTTTATTCGTGATCTTTGTAAAAATAATAAGTTTTCAATTAAAAATAAAACAATATTAATTATTGGTGCCGGTGGTGCTACCAGTGGAATTTTGCCTTCAATAATTGATTTTGAACCAAAAATTGTCCACATAGCTAATCGAACTATAGCTAAAGCTGAAAATTTGGTAAATTTTGTAAAACAATCTTCAACATCAGGTTGTAATATCCAAGAATTATCACTTGAATCCTTATCTACCAGCATTGAAAGCTACCATCTTATAATCAATGCAACTTCCGCCGGATTAATTAATAAGGATTCAATTACCCTAAACCCTAAAATTGCTAATCAAGATACAGTAGCCTATGATCTTATCTATGGAAAAAATACTTTTTTAACTAACTGGGCTAAAACAAACAAAATTAAATATCATGATGGCTTGGGAATGCTGGTTGAACAAGCTGCTGAGTCTTTTTTCCTTTGGCATAATTTTTCCCCTAGAACTTCTGAAGTAATAAATTTACTACTAAATGACAACTAAAGCCGTTATTTTTGTAAATTTGGGTTCGCCAAAATATCCAACTTTTTGGGGAATTGCAAAATATCTTGGTGATTTTTTATCTGATCCAAAAGTTATTCAATTTCCCAGATTATTATGGTTAGTTATTTTATATTTAGTTGTAATACCATTACGAACTTTAAAAATAATTTCAAAATATCAAGCAATTTGGTTAAAAATAAAGTCGGAAAATAAAATAACAAAATATCTAGCATTTGGTTCACCACTACATATTTATTCGGAAAAATTTTTACAAAAGATTCGTGCCAAAAAATTAGAAAATTACCATCATATAGAGATTTCTATGCGATATGGAGAGCCTACAATAGAAAAATCAATTAACAATTTAATTGCAAAAAATTGTAATGAAATTTTAGTTTTCCCCCTCTATCCTCAATATTCAATTGCAACCACTTGTTCAGTTATTGATGAATTCGAAAAGACCTTTGAACTTCTACATAGAAAAACTCCGAAAATTAAATGGCAATTTATAAAATCATACTTTCAAGCAGATTTTTATATTAATTCTTTAGTTGAAAAAATTAATACTTATTGGCAACAAAATGGCAGAGGAGAAAAATTAATCCTTAGCTTTCACAGCCTACCTCAAAAAATGATTGATATTGGGGATCCATATCAAGATCATTGTTTTCAAACTGCGAGATTACTGCAAAATCAACTTACAGTTAAATCTGATGAAATAATTGTTGCCTTTCAATCAAGATTTAGTAAAGGTAAGTGGATCGGACCATCAACTATAGAAGTTCTAAAAAATCTTTCGAAAAATGGCATTAATAATATTGATATTATCTGCCCGGGTTTTAGTGTTGATTGTTTAGAAACATTAGATGAAATAAATATTAAATTACGAAATGTTTTTTTAGCTAATGGTGGGGAAAAATTTAATTATATTGATTGTTTAAACGAACAGGATTATTGGATAAATAATTTAGTTGAATTTCTTAGTCAAAATCATATTGAAAATTGATAATTTCAAAAATCAATTTAATTTCAAAACTTAGATAATTCAAATATCTGAAATCTTAAAAATTAATTTAGTTGTTGATAACTATTCATCAAACCTTCAAATAACTCCTTGTCATTTTGCATTCTTTGTAAATAAGTCGGGTTTTTTAATAATTCCCGAACTTCAGCTTGCTTGTCGGGTGAAAGTGCGGCAAATCCCCTACTTGTGCTTAAAAATGCATTTACCTCACCGGTTAAAGCATTTGAAATTGTTTGATCATCTGTTTTATTTGTAGGTTTTGGTGTTGTATCAGAATTATTGACTTTTGATTGGGTAATTGTTTGTATATTTTTATTATTAGTTTGAGGTTCAATTTTGATATTTGAGTCTGAAAATTTGGTTTTTTGGTTACCTTTTTTAAATAAATTGGGCAATTTTTGATTTCGGTTAATTTTAAGTATTGAAGCATTTCCTTGACTATCCTCAACTTCTATCTCATATGGATTGATAGCTCTCAATAAATTAATGCCAATTCGGGAATTTTTACCTTCTACTATCAATTCACTATTACCTCCATTTTTTGGATTTACCAATGCCATAGCCGGTTTTTTATTGCGTAAATAAATTCCTAAAAGGTTGTAATTATTATTGATGTTATTAACCGGAGGATTGCTAATTTCAACTGGTTTAGGTTTATTAATATTTTCAGTAAACCAACCGGCTTTGGCAATTAATTGATTAATACTCGTATCTTTAGGTTCAGATACTTCAATAGTAGATATTGGATATGGAAGGATTAATTTCCAACCCAAATAACTAATTAAAATTGGTATTATTGACCACAAAATAAAAATTAATAGATTTCGAATAATATTAATTAATTTTTGGTCTTGCATAGAAATTAAATGAAATGAACTTTTATTTGATAAAATTCACCTCCAAAGCTTTTGGTATTTTAGCTTATATCAATTAATTAGGAGATTTTAAAATTACCTCTCATTCAAATATTTAATGATCAATAGCTTTTGGTTTTGTGTAAATTTTTTTTTCTACAGCACTATATTCAAGAATCTTAGATTGGAAAATTGAATAACTAAAAAATTACGAAAAAATATATTAAATTATTAGAAAATGATTAAAACACCGGAAATATCGATATTGCTGATCAATCTGATAGTGCTTTTTGTAGCATTTTTCTGGTTACACCCAGTGATGGCGGGTAATAATCTAAAAAAATTAGTAATCAACGATATATTGGCAATGGCTTGTGCAATATTTGTAGCGGGTTATTTATATTGGGATAGCCAAATTAAATTTAATATGTTAATTTTTGAAACTAATTGGTGGATATTTTGTATTGTCACTTATATGGTAATTGAAATTCCATTTACAACCTACTATATCAAAAAACACGATATAAAATTTTAGAATTTCCTATAACAAATTCCATACCTTAATGGCTATTTTCGATTTTTTCAGATTTTAGCTGAAGTAAACTTTCCAAATCATCGTTTTGGATTTCGCCGGTGCTTAATTTATAGGTGGTATTGAATACTTCAAAATCATTAAGTAAAACTTGATATCCATTGATATATAAAAATAATTCCATAACTAGATATCCGGTCGAAAAATTATTATCATAAAATGGTTTTTTCTGAATGATTTCGCTACCGTAGAATGCGGCAATTTTGAATATATCCTCATCTCTAGAGCAAAAATTATTTCCATGAAATACTGCTTTTTCAATAACATCAGGTGCTTTGGGTTCCACTCCTCCACCGTGGGTTGATGAAACCATATCATATAAAGCCCAAATAAGGGTATCGGATATCGGATTAATCATTTTTTTCAACACGGGCTAATTCCCGTAAAGCGTTTCTACGATTGCTGGTAATATTTAATGCATTTTTAACTGTTTGAGCAAAACGATAATCATAAGCTGATATTCTAAATCCACCTGGTGCTCGGGTTAAAATTATTTCATCTCCTTTATAAAGCCCCATATCCGATATGGCATTTTTGGGAAGAATAATTCCCAGTGAATTTCCAATTTGAGTTAATTTTAAAATGTGACTCATAATCCTCCAATAAAAATATTTACTCTTTTTTCTTAGCAACTACTACTAAAGCGGGTCTTATAGTTCTTTCATTCAGTTGATATCCACTTTGAAAAACCCGAATAATAGATCCTGGTTCGGTGTCTGATTCTTCCATAGTCATAGCTTCATGAATATTTGGATCAAATTTTTGATTTAATGCTGCAATTTCCTTTACCGAATTTTTTTCTAATGCATTAGTCAGCATTTTTTCTGTAAGCTCAACCCCCTCGATAATTTTTTCTGCTGAGGCATCTTGGTTATTGATACTTGCTCTCAATGCGTCAACAACCGGCAACAAATCGATTACAAAATTTTCAATTGCAAATTTATGAGCTTTAATTTTTTCTTCTATCGCACGGCGTCTAACATTTTCAGTTTCTGCTTTAGCTCGTAGAAAGTCCTCGTTTTTTTCTGCTATTTCATTTTGCAGTTTTTCGATAATTTCTGATGATTCATCAGCTTCAGATGGGGATTGTTCATCTTCTGCTTTTTCAATTAGTTCTTCTTGATTTTTATTTTCTTGGTCTTGATAATTAATTTTATCTTGTTGTTCACCTTTTTTTTCCATATAGATTTTGTAAATATCGATAAAAAAAATATAAGAGCGAGATTATAACTTAAGTTCAAATTAAAATTGATTGATTATACATAACCAATCAATTGAAATTTTTTTAGAAATACTAAAGGTTTAAAGTACTTCTAATTGACTGTCTTTGCGGTTTTTATTACCAATATCGTAAATAATTGGATTCAGATTTTTTTTTGGCTTTTCAGTTTTATCTAATTTTGAAAATGATGGAATTTGCGCAAGCTTACCGGTAATTTTACCTCCATCCATTAAAATATGCTGATACTGAATATCTCCATCGACACTACTTCCTACTAAAATTTCGGCATTAGCACATTTAATATTGCCAACTACCTTGCCAATTACCACTACCGTAGTAGCGCTGATATTACCTTGAACTAAACCATGTTTGCCTACAACAACTCTGGTTTCTCCATCTGAACTGCTTATAACATTTCCTTCAACAATACCTTGAATATGCAAACCTCCACGATTAATATTAATATGACCGCGTATTATCAATTCCTTATCGATTACAGTATTACTTGATTTATTAGAGCCAAAATTAAAAATACCCATACTAGGTTCTTTCGTAAATAGTTTCGGTTTTGTAGATTTCTTTATTATTCTCCTCAACCAAAAAAAAAGTTTTTTCTAAAATTCTACCTCGAGCTTTAATTCTACCTAAAAATGGTAAAACTAGATTACTATTTTTTTTCGGTAGTGAAAAATTACTTACATCTAAGTAAATTTTTTCCGATTCACCTGATGTAAACTTGAAAACTAAAAAATATTTGGTATTTACTGAATGAGCTTTGTTAACAATTAATATCCGATATTGAAAAACTCCTTCGTTAATTTCAACAATCGATAGATGTTTTAGGACAATTACTTTTTTTATTGAAGGATTTTGCTCCTCATTTAATATTAATTGGCTCAATAAAAATAAATATTTTTCTCGATATTCAGAATTAATATCATTTAATCTTTCTAAAGCTTGTTCATGAATTTTCAGTCGATTTTCATATTCAATCCTTTTTTTTTCACTAATTTGAATTTTTATAGGTTGAGTCTTTTGAGGATAATTTATACCAAAATAGCCTCCTCCAGCAATGCCAAATCCTAAACCTAATAAAAATATTAACCAATAACGAATATTACTTTTTGAAATAAGCTTATTCGCTCGCCAGCTGCGATACCGTTGCATTAAAAATCTTGAACCCGGCATTAAATCAAACCTTCGCTCTCATCAAAACCTAGCGCAATATTCATATTTTGTATAGCTTGACCAGCAGCACCTTTGACCATATTATCTATTGCTGAGGTAACAATAATTTTTTTAGAATTTTCGATTAAATGAATTCCTAAATCACAAAAATTAGTATTAACAACATTTGCTGTGTTTGGCGTCTCTCCATTTTTTAATACTCTTACAAATTTAGTATTTTCATAACAATCTAAAAATGTTTCTTTAATTTGATTAGAAGTAATATTCGATATGCTATTGGCATAGATCGTAGCTAAAATTCCTCTTTGCATAGGAATTAAATGGGGGATAAAAGTTAGATCAATAGGTTCATCAGCTATTGGTTGAAGAGTTTGAATCATTTCGGGATAATGTCGATGACCTGAAATTGCATAAGCTCGTATATTTTCATTGACTTCACAAAATAAATATTCTCCTGCAATTTTTCTACCGGCTCCGGAAACTCCTGATTTTGCATCTACAACAATATTGGATAATTGGATTATTTTATTTTTAATTAAAGGATACAGACCTAATTGAATCGCAGTTGCATAACATCCCGGATTAGCAATCAATCTGCTTTTTGCTATAGATGATTTATATATTTCAGATAATCCATAACAACTGAGATTTAATAATTCCGACTGAGTATGCTTATTACCATACCATTTTTTATATTCATTTGGATTTTTCAGTCTAAAATCAGCTGAAAGATCAATTATCAATATTTCTTTATCATAAAATGGTTTTGTAAATTTTTGAGCAACACCATTAGGAGTTGTAAAAAAAATAACATCACTATTAAACAATAAGTTATCATTATAATCTAAATATTTACTATATATTTTATCTGTAACCTTATGATATTTTGGATCAATTGGTAGATCAACATTACTTTTTGAAGCTAATAATATCTTTTCTACTTTTGAGTGTGCTATTAATAATTTAGTAAGCTCCTCTCCGGTATATCCTGTTGAACCTATTATTGATGCAGTAATTGCCATATTTTTAAAGCATTAGTTTGCCAGCATAAAATTGCATTTTATCGTAATACTAGATATTGCAAAATATCAAATAAAGTATTGATGATTGAAAAAAAATATTTATTTCTATTTCAATGCATTTGGGGAACTGATGCAAGTAGGGTTTTGGTATATTCATTAGTAGGATTACTACAAACTTCATTGGTTTCACCAAATTCAACTATTTTTCCATCTTTCATTACTGCAATGCTATCACTTAAATATTTAACAACACCAATATTGTGAGTAATAAATATTATTGAAAGATTGTGTTTATTTTGAATTTCTTGTAATAAATACAAAATTTCTGCCTGAACCGACACATCTAGCGCACTAGTAATTTCATCACAAATTAATACTTGAGGATTTAATAATAGTGCACGCGCAATACTTATTCTTTGTCGCTGACCCCCTGAAAAAGCATGAGGAAAGCGCCATAAGCTATCCTTTGGTAAATGAACCTGAGACAGCATTTCAGCAGTTAAATCAATTCTTTCTCTCTCATTTATCCCAATTTTATGCACTCTTAGAGGTTCAATTAAAGTATCGATAATTCTAAGTCGGGGATTTAAGGATGATTTGGGATCCTGAAAAACCATTTGAATTTTTGATCGAAAATTTTTGTGACCTTCATTAAGTATTTTTTTTAATTCAATTCCATCAATTAATACTTTTCCAGCTTTTATCGGTTCTAGTGCCACCAAGCTTTTACCTAAAGTGGTTTTCCCACATCCGGATTCACCTACTAAAGCAACTACTTTACCTTTTTCTACATTTAGATTAACATCATCAACCGCACGAACATAACCGGTTGTTCGCTTGAATAAACCATGTTTAATTGGAAACCATACTTGCAAATTATTTATTTCAATCAAATTTTTAGTAAATTCATTATCTAAATCCCCAGGGTAAGAAGTAACCGAAATGTTTTTAGGTAAATTTTCCGGAAGTGAATTAATTAATTTTTTACTATAAGTATGGGTGGGTTTGGTAAGAACTTGATTGACATTGTCAATTTCAACAATTTTTCCATTTTGCATAACTCCTACATGATCAGCCACTTGAGCTACTACTCCAAAATCATGGGTAATAAACAAAATACTCATATGATTTTCATTTTGTAACTTTTTCATTAAATCAAGAATTTCGGCCTGAATAGTTACATCTAAAGCGGTTGTTGGCTCATCGGCAATTAATAATTTAGGACCACAAACAAGAGCCATCGCAATCATCACTCTTTGTCTTTGACCTCCAGATAACTGATGGGGATAAGTATTTAGTTTTTTATCAGAATCTTTTATTTGAACTTGATTTAATATAAAAATTGCTTCATCAATTGCTTCAGCAAAATTTTTATGAGGATTATGCTCAAGAATAGTTTCGATAATTTGCTCACCGATGGTTAAAATTGGATTTAACGAGGTCATCGGTTCTTGAAAAATCATGGATATTTCACTTCCTCGAATATTACGCATTTGCTCATTATTCAAGTTGATTAGATCAAGATCATTAAAAAGAATTTTTCCTTGAACTTTAGAATTAGCTGCTAAAAGACGGGTTATTGCTAAGGCACAAACTGATTTCCCACTACCCGACTCACCTACTAAACAAAATGTTTTACCACTTTCAATATCAAAGCTGATGTTGTCTACTGCAAGTATGGTATTGGCGATTTTATCTTTTTTTAAAAATTTGCTCTCAAGAGTGAATTCAACTGAAAGTTCTTGAATTTTTAGGATCGATTTATTTTTTTTTGTCAATTCCATTAAATATATTAATTATTCTTATGCAGAATTTGAGGATCAATCGCATCACGAAAAGCTTCACCTAATAAGGTATAGGTAAATACCGTAAAAAAGATCGCCCCGCCTGGAAATAAAGCCATCCACCAATTAAAAGTAGCGGAATTTACCGCTTGATTTAGCATTTGCCCCCATGAAGGTGCATCTACTAAACCTAAACCTAAAAAACTAAGTGTCGCTTCAGCTAGAATTGCTGAGGCGACTCCAAAGCTCATTGCTACAAGTAATGGTGCTACGCCATTTGGTAACATATGTCGAAATAAAATTGAGCGAAGAGGGATTCCCGACACAATCGCAGCTTGAACATATTCCATTTTACGAAGTTTTAAAAATTCTGCCCGGGTATATCTTGCATATCCTGACCAACTGGTAATCCCAATAATTACCATCATAA